>JAEEGL012646793.1_pt1 | contig 41344 bp, 45 predicted proteins | sample 9134231 | NCBI WGS metagenome assembly JAEEGL01 (sample SAMN16246548, study PRJNA631951) | gut metagenome | biome: gut microbiome; feature: rumen; material: fiber-attached | host: Bos | place: Iran: Karaj | collected 2018-10
ATGGTGTCCCGTACAGAACTCGAATCTGTGACCCTTTGATTAAAAGTCAAATGCTCTACCAACTGAGCTAACGGGACATATTATAAAAAATATTTGGCTGCCTCGGCTAGATTCGAACTAGCGAATGCCACAGTCAAAGTGTGGTGCCTTACCGCTTGGCTACGAGGCAATATACCACTATGGCAACATGCCAATTTAAGAAATGGTGGAGGGAGATGGATTTGAACCATCGAACCCGAAGGAACAGATTTACAGTCTGCCGCGTTTGGCCACTTCGCTATCCCTCCATATATAAAATATAAAAATGGTGCCGGAAATAGGACTTGAACCCACAACCTACTGATTACAAGTCAGTTGCTCTACCAATTGAGCTATTCCGGCATAAAATGGTGGACGATATAGGACTCGAACCTATGACCCCCTGCTTGTAAGGCAGGTGCTCTAACCAACTGAGCTAATCGTCCAATTCGTTGACAAGATTAATGTTATCATTTATGGTTTTATTTGTCAACAATATTTTTTACTTTTTTTATTATTTCTCCATATTTTTTAAACTTTTTTCTATCCAAATAGGCAACTTATACGCTAAGGTTTTAAAACCAAGACTTGTTTCATGAATTTTTTTTCTTTTAAAATTTTGTTTTTTTCTATAAGGAATGTTCTTTATACTTAGGCGCAATTGTCCGCTCGCTTCATCAATATCTAAAATTTCGACGTCAATAATTTCACCAATTTTTAAAAAACTATTTATATCCTTTACGTAACCATGCGATATTTCTGAAATATGAATCAAACCACTATAGTATTCATCTAACGATATGAATGCTCCATAATTTTCAATTCCTGTTACTGTTCCTTTTACTATTTTTCCTTTTTTATATGGTGTCACAAAATCACCTTCCTTTATAATTATAGCATATAATGGCTTTTTATAAAAGATTTACTTAATTTCATTTTTAAGATATAATGATTTTGGTGATGCAAATGAAAGAAAATATAACTAAGGACAATTCACAAATAATATCAAAAATAAAAAGTATCTTAAATGAATTAAGACCATTCTTAATTAATGATGGTGGCGACATCGAATTTATCAAATTTGAAGATGGTATTGTGTATATAAAATTATTTGGAGCATGTGCTGATTGCCAAATGCTAGATCTAACACTTAAAGACGGGATCGAAACAGCTCTAAAAGACGAGATACCAGAAGTTGAGAGTGTAATTAATGTTGATACTTCTATGAACTATGATGATATTTTTTAATTCTAGTAAGTAAAGTTGGTCTAAACCAACTTTTTTTGTGTACTTTTTTTCTATATTTATATTTTATTTCAACAGCTTTATTATCGATTATAGCATCTAAAAATTCTGACTCGCTACCCATTTTAGTAATAATATGAACGCGATTTTTAGTACGTGTCAATGCCACATAAAACAGTCTTCTCTCCTCTTCAAGTAAAGATTTCTTATCATAATTAAAAATTTTATCAATTATGCTGATGTTTTCTACCCTACTCGGAAAACCTAAATTTGTGTTTTCAAAGTTTAGCAGAACTACTTCTTCAAATCCCAATCCTTTAGAGGCATGAATAGTGAGAAAATCTATTTCTAACTTTTTATTTTTACGGTATATAATTTTACTGTTTTTTATAATAAAATCACCTGACTCTAATTTTCTAATATCTGAATTGTATCTTCCTAAAACCGCTATTCTCTTTTTGCCTTCATTGCTTACCTTATTAAGGATTTCTTCAAACGCTTCAATTATATTATTCTTATATCCATAAACTACTACGGGCTTTTCTAGAACTTTGTCCGATACTAAGGATTTTTTTATTTGACCAGGGTTAATATTTATAAAGTTATCTGCTAGATTTATGAGATTTTGACTATTGCGATATGTTTTAACTATTTTTAGAATTTTTGCATTCATCACTTCTTTAAATTTTAAAAATAAATCTACTTTTGCTCCCGAAAAAGCAAAAATTGATTGATAATCATCCCCAACAACTACGCATTTTGCATTTGTTAATTCTATTAATCTACTTAGTAAAGAAAAACGATTCATAGAGATATCTTGATACTCATCTACAAAAACATATTTGTATTTATAAATCTTATTAAGTTTGCTTGCTTCTATTATGAGATCCTCAAAATCAAGATAATTACTCTCCTTTTTAAATACAATATATTTTTCATTAATATTTTTTATATATTCAAGTACCTTATTGTCATTTTCGTTTTTTAGAATAATTTCGTTGATATTATATTTATTAACCCTTGCTAAATTTATAATAGAGCAAACAAAATAACTTAGATTTGAGTATACATCAAGACTTCTTTTTTGCTGCTCATAAAAGACTCTATCTTTTTTTAATATTCTTATAATTTCGTTAGTCATTTTTTCATTTTTTACAAATTTGTAAATTACAGAATCCTGCCTACTTAATATTTTTAGATTTGACTTTTCTTTTTTTAACAGATCGTAAGCTAATTTATGAAAAGTACATATATTAACATTTAACCCAAGTTCAATATTAATATTGTTTTTCAATTCTGCGACAGCCTTATTCGTAAGTGATAGCATTAATATATCCTCAGCTTTTATTTTTTTTACATCAATTAAATATTTAACTTTAGCAGATATAGTTGTTGTTTTTCCACATCCAGCACCAGCTACAACCATCAAATTTTGTGAGTTATCTTTTATTACCTCCTTTTGATCATTATCAAACCTTACATTTTTAAATATGTTATCTATATATACATCTACTTTATCCATATTATATATATACTATTTAAATTTCATTTTTCCTTTTTATAAATAAAAAAAGTTTCATTAAAGAAACTTTTATTCATAATAATCTAATTTCATATTTTTTCTAACACGCTTCATTACTTCTTCAGCCTGTTTTTTAGCAGCTTGTGTTCCCGCAGTTAATATCTTATCTACTTCTTCAGGATGTTCTTCATAATATTTACGTTTTTCTCTAATAGGAGTTAACATTCTTTCAATCTTTTCAATTAACTCTTTCTTACAAGCAACGCAACCACGTTCTCCATTTTTACATTCGCTGCATATTTTCTTTACTTGTTCTGCTTCAACAGGATAATTATTTTCTTCATCTAATTTACCAGCAATTAAATTATGATAGTAGTAAACCATACAAACATCTGGATTTGCTGGATCATCTTTTCTTATTTTATTAGGATCTGTTACGGCATTCATAACCTTCTTACTAACTTCTTCTGTTGAATCAGATAAATATATAGCATTACCTAAACTTTTACCCATTTTAGCATTTCCGTCTAATCCTTTGATACGTGGATTCTTAGAAAGAATTGCATCAGGTTCTTTAAATGTATCTCCGTATATTGAATTAAATTTTCTTACGATTTCACGAGTTTGCTCAATATGTGGTAACTGATCATCTCCTACAGGAACGATATCACCATCTAAAGCAGTGATGTCAGCTGCTTGACTAACTGGATATCCTAAGAAACCATATGTTATACCTTCAGCATTTGAACCAAAAACATTTTCTTTTTGTTGAGCTTCAAATTTAGTAGTAGGATTACGGAATAATCTATTTACTGTAACTAAATTAGAAAAATACACAGTTAGTTCAGCAACTTCTGGAATCATTGATTGAATATAAATATGTGAAACTTTAGGATCAATTCCTACCGATAAATAATCTAAAGCTAACTCACGTACATTTCTTCTTACTTTGTCAGGGTCATTAAAATTATCTGTTAAAGCTTGAACATCCGCGATTAAAATAAAAGTATTATACTCTTTTTGTAATTTTACTCTATTTTGTAATGAGCCAAAATAATGCCCCAAATGTAATTTACCGGTTGGACGATCTCCTGTTATCAATACTTTATTTTCCATATTATTCTTCCTCCTCATTTATACCAATAATTATAACATATTTTAAGAAAAAAGTATTATTTTATAAAAAAGTAAAGTACCAGGCTTAATTATTTAGCGAATTTCTTACGTTTTTTGTTTTAAATATTGTACCATTGTGTAAAGTTAGTAGACAAATATTAAAAATGTAGTTAAAATAATAATAGGTGATAATATGAAAGAATGGTATCAAAAAGATAACGAGGAAATCATAAAAGATTTAGAAAGTTCTGTAGATGGACTTAGCGGTGATGAAGCTATACGTCGTCTAAGCGTATATGGTCTTAACGAACTATATAAGAAAGAAAAAGATAGCATTATAAAAATTTTCTTTTCAGAATTCAAAGATCCTATCATCTATTTATTAATAGCCGCCATTATTCTGTCATTTTTTATTGGTGAATATGTTGATGGTATTGCAATTATTATAATTATTTTAATAGATGCAATAATTGGTACTATTCAAGAATGGAAAGCTAATGAGAGTGCTGAGGCATTACAAAATTTAATAAAAGTTAAAACACTTGTACTTAGAAATGGGGAGCAAAAATTAATAGATGCTTCAAATGTAGTGCCAGGCGATATAGTATTAGTTGAGTCAGGTACTAAAGTTAGTGCAGATTTAAGAATTATTGAATCGAGAAATTTAACTGCAGATGAATCGATTCTTACTGGAGAAAGTATTAATTCTATAAAAAATAGTGATGTGATTAGTGATGAAGTTCCACTTGCTGACCAGAGAAATATGCTATTTGCTGGAACTAGTGTTATAACTGGGCGAGCAACTTGTATAGCTGTAGGTACTAGTCAAAATACAGAGATTGGTAAAATTGCTGATAAAGTTAATGAAACAGTTTCTAGTTTATCTCCACTTGAAATTAGAATGAATAAATTTTCTAAGCAAATTACCATTACGATTGGTATTATATCCGTTATAATTGCTATTCTTTTATTTATTAAAGGCGTTAATATAGAAACAATTTTGTTATCTGTAATTGCTTTAGGAGTATCAGCAATGCCTGAGGGACTTCCTCTAGCTCTTACAATGGCTTTAACTATTGGTTCTAATAGAATGTCTAAGAAGAATGTTATTGTTAAAAAATTAAACTCTGTTGAAAGTTTAGGTAGCTGTACTGTTATAGCAAGTGATAAGACTGGAACTCTTACTGTTAATCAGCAAACTGCCAAAAAAATATTACTACCAGATAATTCAGAATATGATATTGATGGTATTGGTTATAACGATAACGGAAATATTAAACCAAAAGATAATGCTAATCTTGATTATGCACAAGAATTAAGTATTCTTGGAGTTCTTAATAATGAGGCGGGATTACATAAAGAGAAAAATGGATGGCGATATTTTGGTGATTCTATTGATGTAGCTTTCCTTGCTTTAGGAATGAAGCTGGGAATTGATAAGAGTTCTTATAAAATAACAGGCATTATTCCTTATGAATCAGAAGCTAAATATTCAGCTGTTTCATATATAAAAGGAAAAGAACACTTTTGTACAGTAAAAGGTTCTGTAGAGAAAGTTTTAAGTTTCTGCAAAAATATGAAAGTAGATAATAAGCTAGTTAAATTAGATAGTGGTTCTATCGAAAAACAAAATACGAGACTTGCAAAAGAAGGATATAGAGTTATTGCTTTAGCTAGCGGTAACTATGAAGATAAAGAAGAACTTAAAGAAGAAAATATTAAAGATTTAACATTTATTGGATTAGTTGGATTTATTGATCCAATTCGCGAAGAGACTAAGAATGCAATTAATGAATGTAAAAATGCAGGTATTAAGACTGTTATGATAACAGGTGATCATCCTCTTACAGCATTTGCAATTGCTAAAGATTTAAATCTTGCTACTGATTATAGTGAAGTAACAAATAGTATAGAGATTGATGAATATTTAAAGAAAGGGCATAAAGCGTTTGATAAATTTATAAAAGATAAAGTTGTTTTTACTCGTGTTACGCCTATTCAAAAATTGGAAATTGTTGAATCTTTTATTCGTCAAGGAGAATATATAGCTGTTACTGGTGATGGTGTTAATGATGCTCCTGCGATAAAGGCTGCCAATATTGGTATAGCAATGGGTAGTGGCACTGATGTAGCTAAAGAAACAGCTGATATGATTATTACTGATGATAATTTTAATTCAATAGTAGAAGGCATCAAGGAAGGTAGAAATGCTTATAGTAACATAAGAAAAATTGTTTACTTTTTAATTTCCTGCGGTTTTGCAGAAGTACTATTCTTTGTTTTATCTATAATATGTGGTTTACCTATTCCTCTTGTTGCCATTCAGTTATTATGGTTAAATGTTGTAACTGATGGGTTACAAGATCTTGCCCTTTCATTTGAAGTAGCTGAAGATGGTATTATGCGTGAATCTAATGCTGATAAAAAAGATATATTTAATTCTCAATTAATTGGTGAAATTCTCTTATCAGCAACTTATATTGGTTTATTAGTATTTGGTGTTTGGTATATTCTTACTAATAAAATGCATATGGATGTAGCAGTAGCTAGAGGACATATAATGGCGTTAATGGTATTTGTTCAAAACATTCATGTACTTAACTGTCGTAGTGAAAAACAATCTATTTTTAAAATTAAATTCTTTAAAAATCCAATTGTATTCCTTAGTATATCAATATCTGTAGGATTACAAATATTAGTTATGGAAGTAGAACCTTTATCAAAATTATTAAGTACTACTAGTATTCCTGTTGATATAATGTTAAAATTACTTATGTTGGCGTTGCCTATAATTATTCTTATGGAAACATATAAACTAATAAGGAGGAAAGTTTCATGCAAGAATTAACATACATATTTTTAACATTTATAATATATTCTGTAATAGGATGGTTAATAGAAGTAACTCTATGTAGTGTTGAAGAAAAAAGATTTGTTGATCGAGGATTTCTAATCGGTCCATATTGTCCTATATATGGTGTTGGGACACTTATTCTTATACTTATATTAACTAAGTATCATGATGATCTTTTAGCACTATTTGTAATAGGAACATTTATTTGTAGTGTTGTTGAATACCTAACTAGTTTTGCTATGGAAAAACTATTTAAGGCAAGATGGTGGGATTATTCAACTGTAAAATTTAATCTTAACGGAAGAATTTGTTTAACTAATTCTATATTATTTGGATTAGGTGGAATAATTATCTTATATGTTAATCCTATTCTTCAAAAGTTTCTTCATATGATACCTTTTAAGGTACTAAGTATTATCGCTATTATTATTTTTATAGCATACATAATTGATAACATCATAAGTTTTAAATTAATAAATAAAATAAAAAATTTAACTTTTGAAGCAAGAAAAGATAATACAGAAGAAATAACTATTAAGATTAATAAAATTATTCATGAAAAGTCTAAATCTCTTATGAGAATTATTAAAGCATTCCCTAATGCTATTATCTATACGAAAAATAAAAAGAAGCTTTAAGCTTCTTTTGTTTTGTCTAAATATACGTTGTAATTAAAATTAGGAATTTTTTCTTTTAGAACATATAAGGTTCTATTACCTTTATCAGTTTTATAATATCTAATAGAGTTATCAGCAAGATAATAAATGTAATCACCTACGTATCTTATAGAATTAATATCTGTTGTGGTAAATAGATAAGTAATGCTATCCTTATCGTTTATGTTACTTCTAAATACATTATAGCCATTATTTACCTTTTTAAAATAGTAATAGTATCCAATATTTTTACCACGTTTAATTACTTTAGTGTAATCACTATTTTTATAGTCATTAGTGTATTCACTACCAAATTCATCACTATTATTTAATTCAGCATAAGGGATGTGTTTCCAAGTACCACCCATGTAATATTTAATATTGGTATCTTTACTACCTACTTCTAAAGCAGTATTATTTACTGTATCATACTCATATTCTTTATCACCTATCATCATATAGATAGAATCATTATATGTACCTATTATTTTAGCTGTTGTGGCATCTATAGCGGCTGTTTCTTCATTAAATCTACTAGATGTAATCGAATATGATTTCATCCAATTACTAGCTAGAACAATATACTTATCATTTAAGAATATTTTTAATGCTGGTACATTTTCATATGATGTAGACCCAAATCTTTCAATCTTATTAACACGGAATAAATAATTCTTATATTCATATGCTAGGAAATGACTCTTAATCATATTATTGCTATAAACGATATTACCCTCGTAGTTAGCAGGATCTGATAAGTCATCAGCGTATTTTTTTAAGTTATATTCTTTTGATATTAAATCTCCTACAAAATTTTTAAGTCCTTCCGAAGGATTATTAATATTATGAAACGGAATAGAATACTTTCCATTATTACATAATACATCATCAATAACTACATTATCTATATATTTAATAAAAATACATTTATATTTATCATCACTATAATATTTTATATCTTCGATTACTTCTTGTGCTGAATTAAAATGATGTGTTGTACTAGTAGAAAATGAAACATCACCAGCCTTAATAGTGAAGGCATACATATCAGGATCTATTTTACTATTTTTACGATAGACTTCACTAACCATTAGATTAGTCTCTCCATCTTTTAAAGTATATTCTACTAAATGTCCATTCCCTAAATAGTTAAACCCTAATTGAACTAGTACATATAAAATAAATAGAGCGAATACTAAACTAACATATTTTCTCATGTTATCACCTACTATATATAGTATATCTTAACTTGCAAAAAAAAGAAACAATTAATTTGTTTCTTCTCTTAATCTATATTTCTTTTTTTCACGCATCATGTATTCTGTAATAACTGTTTCAATCTCTGGTAAAGCTTCTCTTTGAATATTTGACATTTTTACTAATTCATCAACTGTATCAATTGTTACTCGACCCCATATTAATCCCATACTTATTTTTAAGTCATTGAATAAATCTGGTGTGATTGAAGTAAATAAGTATCCAAATAATATTCTTTTTGAAGCAACCATAATTCTTTTATTAGTTAATACTACGGCATGAGTTGTAATAATATCTAAAGGATTATCATTTTTTTGTGCTGCAAAAGCATAAATAATTTCTTCATCCGGATTTAAATGTAACTCTATTATTTTAGCGTGTTGTTTTAAACGCCAAGCTATTGTCATAGGGTATTTTCTTTTAAATTCCGCTAATAATTCATATACTGATTTTTTCATTCTATCCCTCACTTAGTTATTAATTATACCATTATTTTTTAAGAATTCAACAATTTCTGTAGAACTAGCTGTTCCATCTATATAGTTGAGAACTTTCCCATTTCCAATAATATATAGTACTGGAGCATTAACTTTCATGTCACTATCCGGGAACATTCTAGCTTCTAATTGTTTTCCTTCAGCCTCAATAACATCAATTAAAAACATAAAACTTATATTTAAATTATATTCTTTGTTTAAACTCCAAAGATTCTTTTCAAAATTAGCATTATTTTCATCTTCGTAATTACCAAACGCTAATAAACTTATACCACTTCTATCAAGTAATTCATTAGTACCAATTAAATTCAAATAATTAAGTGGCAACTTATTGTCATTAATTAAGTCATATTTTTTTAATAAAGTATATAACCTATCGATACCTGTTAATCCTTCAATAGATACCGAAGGTTTTTTATCCTTATATATAATAGTTGCTGGTAAAGTTAAATCTTTATCATAACCTAATCTTTTAAATATTCGATTTCTTGAACCAAGCGATAAATCTTTTACGTTGATGTAATAAAAACTTAAAGCATTATTTTCCACCAAATATTCTAATTCATATTTATGAAGGGCACAATTACTACATATTGTTTCATCCCCGTCAATATATATCATCGCGTTTCCTTCTGCTCGTAAGAATTTATCAACTACTTTATTAAGATTTTCAATTTTACCTTTGTTACTAATATAAATATAAATAGAAAAAGAAGTAACCGCTAATACAAAAATTATCACTGCTACTAAAGTATATATATTTTTTTTCATTATGCACCTACTTCTATATATTCTTTAATCCAATTTTTAAATTCAAGAGTATCTTGATATCTAACTTTGTCCTCATCCTTGCTGGCATCCAAGTACTTAACCACTTTACCTTTTTTAACTAAAATAATAGATGGGGCATATTTAACTTTTTCATGTAGTTTGGTTTCCTTAAATTCATCATAACTTATCTGATTAACATCTATTTTTAAATCTTTAAAAGCTTCTTTAAATATATCTTCACAAGGAACTCTAAAAGCGCAAAAATAATTATATTCAAATAAGATAAATGACTCTTTATTTTCTACCATATTTGCCAGTTCATTACCACTAACATCTAGAAACTTTCCTTCATTATAATATTTTTCATCAAGTTTAAATTTTTTAGGTTGTAAATATATGATAGCGATAGTGATAATTCCAATTAATAGTAATATGCCTAATATTGATATAACTTTTTTACGCATTACTTAACCTCAGTCAAATTATCAAAATCAATTTCATGATAATTTACTTTCCAGAAATCATAGCCACCATTACTATTTTTTACTTCCACATTATTTTCACCTTCATAATACCAATATCCACCAACATTGTAGATTTTGTTTTTATCCCACCCTAGTGAAACAAGGAGATTCTTAGCCATACCAGCATAGCCTCCACCACCACACATTAGGAATATTTTTTTATCTTTTGGGAAGAAGTATTCAAGGATTTCTAATGACTCTTTATAATTTGCGACATATTTACCATCTTTAATAGAGAATAATGTTTTCCCTTGATATGTATTTCCTACTACTTCAGGAAGACCTGAAACTGGGATTAAATATGGTAATGAAAGAACACTAAATCCTTTAACAAATCCAGACAAATATGAGTCACCACCAATTGCTTCATAGTTACCAGGATCTTTTAACATACGTACATCAATATATACAGAATCATTTCTACCCAAATAATTGTCAATAGTAGATTCATTAACATTTTTATCAATACCTAGTGTTCCTCTTTCACCTTCAGACACTTGAGGTAAAGGGACATTAGTTCTTCTATTTATATTAACTCCTATAAATCCTACAATTATAACTGAAATTATAAGAGCAACTAGTTTTATAACATTTCTTCTTTTCATACTATCACCTACTTAATTATATCATAAAATAATCAAAAAAAGGATATCTATGATATCCTAATTTCTTATATGTAAATTTTCACTATTTTCTTTTATTTTCTCTATATTAGATTTAGTTGTATACACATTTATAAAATAATTATCAACACTAGATATTTTTTTGTTATTAATAAGTTTTATTTGTTCACGAACAATATCCATAACATTATATTTAGCGTCATATTCAACATATAAATATTTATCATCTTCTATTAGATCATATTCAATATATTTATCACCTAATATTTCAATCTTTACATCACTATTATCTGATTCTATATAATTAACATTTTGAGCATAGAAAGCAACATTATCTTTTAGTGGAAGATTATATGTTGTTATATTAAATAAATTTCTATCTTCAGGAGTAACTAAATCAAAATCTTTAATACCTAACATGAATACTCCTAAACCAATCCCACCAAGGATAATGGCTACTAAGAAAGACATTGCCAAAACATTCTTATTAGATTTATGATTAAAAATGAAATCATAGAAAATATTTAATATTACAACATTAGCAAGGATTAATCCAACTACTCCTAAAAGAGCTCCTAGGAATGTAAAACCAGTACCTATAAAAGCAAATGATAAAATTAGGCAAGTAATAAACCCTACTAATGAACAGATAAGTGGAACAGCAAATACTAAAGCAAAACATTTTAATATAAATTTAATCATTGTAAGTAAACCTTTTATAAAAACAGATTCGTTTTTAGGATCACGAATGATTATCTTAGGTTGATTATTTTTAAATTCAATTTTCTCTTTTTTATCTTCTTCTTTAACTTCTTTTTCTTCTTTTTTATCATCTTCTACTTCTGGAGTATAATCTAATTCGATATAATCTAAATATCTTATTTTAAGAAGTTTCAAGAATATAACAGACGCTACTAAAAGAGCGAACACAAGATATGCGGCAAATAATATACCATATATATAACGAAATACAATATGTGGAAGAAAATCAAAGATATTGTATATTACCATTTCTCCTAAAGATCCTATGAAGAAGAATAAGCATACTAATATTAATATAATGATAGCTTCTTCAAATAAAAATTTTACTTTCGAAGAAAGCTTCATATTAATAAACATATTAATTAGTTTAACAGCATTCTTAAAGAAATCATCTATAACTTTATTAATATTTGATTTAGCCTCTCTAGTATTATTTATAGCTTTTATATCTTGATTCATTAGGTCATCCATATTTACATTAAAGATTTTACAAATTTGAATTACTTTATCCATTTCTGGGAAAGCTGTTCCTGATTCCCACTTAGAAACAGATTGACGAGAAACTCCTAATTTTTCAGCAAGTTCCTCTTGTGATAAATTATGTTCTTTTCTAATACGTTTTAAATTGTCAGATAAGTTCATATTATCTCTCCTTTCACTTACAATTTTATATAATAAACTGGTTGCGAACTACCAATTTTCAGTTGTTTTTTGTCAATTTTTGGTTGCAAATATATTATAGCACAATAAAAAAGGCTTTACGCCTTTTTCTTTTTAGTTTCTTTTCCTAATTTTGTATATGCTACTTTACCTACTAAAGTTTTAGGTAAATCTTTAACATATTCAAATTCTTTTGGCATAGCATATGCTGAAACTGATTTCTTTGTATAATCTTTAATATCTTTCTTTAGATTATCATCTAATTTAAAATTATCTTTTAAAACAATGTATGCTTTTGGAACTTCATGTTTATATGGATGAGGAATTCCAATAACAGCACAAGTGTGAACTGCAGGATGGGAACCAATTATTTTTTCAATATACTGTGGATAAACATTATAACCGCTTGATACAATCATTCTCTTTAGTCTTGATTCAAAGAAGATTAATCCTTGTTCATCCATATAACCAATATCTTCTGTATGTAACCAGAATTTACCATCTTTATGCTTAATTAATTTTTTCTTAGTTTCTTTTTCGTCATCTAAATATCCACGCATTACTGTAGGACCAATAACACAGATTTCACCACGTTCTAGCGGCTTACATTCTTTATCAGTTCCCGGTTCAAAAACCTTGATTTCCATATCTGGGAATGGAATACCTATTCCGCCTTCTTTATAGTAGAAACGAGGAGTTAAACAACAAGCACTTGCTGATTCTGTAAGACCATATCCTACACGAATATTTGCTGAAGAACCATGTTCTTTTAAATAAGCATCTACACGTTTTTGAAGTGATTCGTTTAATACGTCACCACCACAAATAACATTATAAACACTACTCATATATTTTTTACTTTTTTCTTTACTGCTTATTAATGCCTCATACATTGTTGGTACCCCAACGATGAATGCTGGTTTATGTTTTTTAATTAACTTAGCAAACTCACTTGCTTTAAATTGTGGAATTAAAACAATCTTCATTCCATTAACTAATTCTGTGTGAACACATACGCCTAGACCAAAACCATGGAAAATAGGCATAATTGTTAGAACAGTTTCCTTAGCCTTAGCATCAGTCATAGTAAAACATTGAACTGCTAGGGCGTTGAAATTTAAGTTAGATAAAACTATTCCTTTTGGATCACCAGTAGTACCACCACTATATAAGATAGCAGCTTCATCACTACTTACCATCTTTGCATAAGTAGTTCCTTCAAATTTCTTACCTTCTTTAATTAAAGTTTTCCACTTTATAACTTTTTCATCATAAGTAATTTTAGTTTTTTTACTTATTAATGGATAGATTAATTTTAAATATAATGGAAAACTGTCAGAGATTCTTGCGATTACTACTTTTTCCACTTTTGTCTTTTCTATTATCTTTTCAATTTTTGGATAACACATATCAAGGGAAAGTAAATATTTAGAATTACTCTTATTTAAATAATATTCTATTTCCTTTTCACTAGATAGAGGATGAATCATATTACTAGTAGCACCGATCTTATTTACAGCATAGAACATAATTACTGCTTCCGGTGTATTAGGCATACAAATAGTAACACGATCTTTTCTTCCTACGCCAATTTGTTTTAATCCTTTTGCACATTCCTCTACTTGCTCTAACAATTTTTTATAGTTAACTTTAGTACCATAATATTCATAGGCCTTGGCATCACTATATTTTTCAGCAGAAGTCTTGAAAGCATCATACATGCTTCCTTTGGGATAATCTAAATGAGTTTCAATATCATTACCATATAAATCATACCAAACTTTCTTTTCTTTTTTAGTTTCAAAATTTAATAATTTATCAAGTATATCAAGTATTAACATGTAACCCTCCAGCTATTATCTAATTTCTTTTACGTCTATTTTCTTTCCTACTTCTTCATCCAATAACTTAGGATTATTTAATATATATTGTAATAATTTCATAGATTTAACGAAGTAATATCCGTCAGCAATTCTTTCATCTAAATTTATTCCGAATTCACATAGTTTTCTTACTTGTTTCTTACCATCAATTATTACTTCTTCTTCAGCTATCTTGCCCATTGTAAGAAGTCCTGAGCATGTACCAAAATTAGTTATGTTGTGGTAGATTGCTCCACAATCTATAGCTCCTAAATTAGAAACAATTAAACTACTATAATATAAATTGTCTTCTTTTAATGAACTAGGTAATAAATCTTTAGTATCTAAGAATTTAAGTAAACCTACTAAAGGCACTCTAATAATATTAGGTAATTTCCCTAATATATCTATTGCGCTATTAGCACCAGCTTTTTCTACTTTAGCAGCCTTTTTATTTCTGATTTTATCAACATTATCTTTAATTTGTTTACTAATTGTATCAATATTATCATTTTCTTTAAAATTAGTCATAATCATTATTTCTTCACTTTTATCATTAAATGAAGTTTTAGCTACGAAAGAAATGACTATATCATTATGTTCATATACGTGTCTATTAGCAACAAATCTATTTAATTTTGGACGATTATAATATACCTTACCAATTGCTGTCATAAAAGCGTGAAAGTATGATATATCACTATTCTTCTTTTTCTTCTTTTCCATGTATTTAACTAATTCAGTAACATCAAGTTTTTGATTAATAAATACATCGCTATCACATCTACGAGGTTTTAAGTCAATAAGTATTTGACTCATCCCGTTTAATTTAACCCTTTTTCCATCTTTTCTATCTAGTAATTTTTTCATATATCCTCCTGTACTCAACTATATCAATTATACCATTTATAAACATAAAAAAACAATAAGTTATAAATAACAACTTATTGCTTTTTTTAATTCATTATTCTTCTTTTCTAAACTATCAGTTTCTTTAACATATATAGGTTTACCTACAATTACTTTTATACCGTATCTAAATAATTTCGGCCTTTTAGTAATAGTTATAGGAATTATTGGTACTCCAGTTTTACTAGCAAAAGAAACAGCGCCAAACTTGAAATCTTTTAATTCCATACTTTGCTTATTTCTTGTACCTTCTGGAAATATACATATTATATTTCCTTTTTCTAAATTATTAATTGCTTCTTTTTTCGCAAGAGGATTTTTCCTACTACGATCTATTCTAATCGTACCCATAAATCTTAATATCCAACCAAATACAGGAATATCCACTAATTCTTTTTTGCCTAAGTAATGGATTGTTCTAGGTGTTATATTACCTATTAATATTGGGTCTAACCAAGATAAATGATTACTTGCGATGATATATGCTCCTTTAGGAATATTCTCTTTTCCTTCTATTTTAGGATTCAAACAAATAAATGAAAATAGTTTTAATATTGGTCTTAATATTTGAAAACCTATATTATTCATTATATTACGTAAAAGAATATTGAGAAAAAGAACATAATAGAAGCCGCTATAACAAAGAAATGAAATACCGAGTGCATATATTTAACTTTTTTACCAACAACATATAGTAAAGCTCCTAGAGTATATATAACTCCACCTAAGATTAAATATACTAATCCTGTTTTAGCAAGATTACTTGCTAACGTATTATAAGTAAATATTATCATCCAACCCATAACTAAATATAAAATCAATCCTAATTTCCTATATTTATTCATATCAAGTACAGTTAAAACAATACCTATAATTGCTGCTAACCATATTACACCAAATACTGTCCATCCTAAGGCAACATTTGCTTCTCTTAGAGTAACTAAAGCATATGGTGTATAAGTACCGGCAATAAGTAAAAATACGGAACAATGATCAATTATACGAAATAATCTTTTAGTATTACTTACTTTAAATGAATGATATAAAGTAGACATTGTATATAAGATTATTGATGTTGCTCCATAAATAGCTGAACTTACAACAGCGTATGGATCATGATGAATACTAGCAAACACTACACATAATACAAGCATCGCTATTGATAAAGCTGCTCCAAAGCCGTGTGATATTGAACTGATAAGTTCTTCCGAAAGAGAATAATTAGGTATTTTAATTTTACCTAGAGATTTTCTCTTTTCCATCTTATATTCCTCTTTTATACATATTGTTTCATTGTCAATATAGTATGCTCTTCCATTTTTAACTAAGCCCTTAGCTCTTTTAGGATAAGTCATACCTAATATTTCATTTTTTATATTAACAATTTTTATTTTTAGATTATCTGTTTTTTGCAATGGGTGTCATCCCCTCCTATGTTAGTTACATTTTTATTATGAGTGTCACTCCTACTAACACTAATATTATACCACAAAAAAAGAGGATAAATCCTCTTATAAGTACCATAATTTTTCGCCGTTTTTTCTTACTTCTTTAATTATTCCGCCACCTAGACATTCTTCACCATCATATAGTACACAAGCTTGTCCTGGAGTTACAGACTTAACTCCTTGTGGATAAATAACTTCAATTTCTGTATCACTTAACCACTTAATTTCAACATCTTGATCTGGCTGACGATATCTAAATTTCGCAGTACATTTTGTAATTTTCTTATCTCCTAAGTAATTTAATTCATCAACGATACAAGAATCACTGATTAAATAATCATTATTACTTCCAATACAAATATATAAAATATTATCTTTTAAATTTTTACCAACAACAAACATACGGTCTTTAAATCCACCAATATCTAGACCTCTTCTTTGACCGATAGTATAGTACATTAGTCCAATATGTTTACCTACTACTTCGTTAGTATCGATATTTACAATGTCTCCTGGAGTATTAGGAAGATAGTTCTCTAAGAATTTAGTTAAATTTCTTTCTCCTATAAAACATATACCTGTTGAATCTTTCTTTTTAGCTGTTACTAAATCATATTCTTCAGCTATTTTTCTAACTTCCGGTTTAACAATATCTCCAATTGGGAATAATACATTCTTTAACTGTTCTTTACTTACTTGTGATAAAAAGTAAGTTTGATCTTTATTATCATCAACAGCTCTTAATAATTTACCATCTTTAATACGGGCATAATGTCCTGTTGCGATATAGTCTGCACCTAATTTTTCAGCTTCTTTAACAAACATATCAAATTTAATATATTTATTACACATTATATCTGGATTAGGAGTACGTCCTTTTTCAAGTTCATCTAAGAAATATTTAAATACATAATCATAATATTCCTTAACAAAGTCTTTTCTATGTAATGGAATACCTAATTTTTCACAAACTTTTTCCGCATCGTTATAATCTTCCTCTTGTGGGCAAATACCAGTTTTACCTACAGGAGCATCATTATATTCGCCGTTTGCAAATGAATCCCAGTTACGCATATATAAACCTATTACTTCGTAACCTTGTTTCTTTAATAGTATAGCAGCAACACTACTATCTACACCACCACTCATACCTATTACAACTTTTTTCATTTTATCACCTTCTTTTTATAATAAGCAGAAAACTTCTATTAATTATACACTTTCATATATTATTAGTAAATACCTATTTAACTTTTGCCTTTTTAGCTATAAAACCCATCAAAATATATAGTAAAGGCGCTACTTCAATAACACTTATATTAAAGAAAGCCTGAACCAAATATCCAAATACTGGTATTAAATAAATAGAGTTCATTTTTAATCCTTTTAAGCAAATAGATATAAGAAATATAAGATAAGCTATCAAGGTAAATATACCTTCAGTTATAAGTATTTGAAGATATTCATTATGAGCTTTATCAATCATTCTTCCACGTTCCGATTTTAATGGTTCATCGCCAAACGCATTTAAAAAATTATCAATTCCTACCCCAAAATATATATTCTTAGGAACTACCTTTATTGTTTCTTTCCATATATGTACACGATTAGTTCCGTATGATTCATTAAGATTTCCTGTGGAAATCTCTTTTACTTCTTTAAACATCGAGATAGTATCGCTACCGATTGATGATATGTATAAAGAATTCGTTATTAATACAGTAACTAAAGTTATTCCTATTATAAGAAGTATTTTTTTAAACTTCTTAATATTCAATATTAAGAATAATATACTTGCGCATATATAACCAACAAATCCCGATAAACAATTTGTAAGTAGTAAGAAATACATAAATATTACATATAATATTAGTTGCCAAAACTTATTCTCTTTAACATATAAAGAAAAACAACACAAAGTACATAAAAGTAACTTTGTTGATAAAAAATTAGAATTAGTTGTTAAGCCAAAAATATGGTTTTGTTGAAAAGGATCTGATTTCCATATATATTTATTATATTCAGCATACTCAAAGAAAGCTACAAATACGCTAATTAAACCAAAGAATAATATTGCATATAATATTATTTTTTGATCTTTCTTTCTTAAAAAACTAGATATTTCAAATAAGGAGTAATAATAAAGAAACGCTATTAATCCTTCATGACGATAGCTATTACCATAAATAGCTGTATCAAGATTCTTTGTAAAAATACATGAAATTCCACTAAAAACAATTAATATAAGTAGAAAAATATCATATTTTTCTAGTTTAAACTTTCTTTTACTTAAATAGTATAGAATTATAATTACATTAATTATTAAGAATGTTACCTGTCCATATAAAATATCTCGATATTCAGCAATTTCAAATTTTCTAAGGAGCATAACAAACATAATAAATAAAATATTACATATAACATATATGTTCAAAAAATTATTTCTAAGTTTCATTTAGATAATCTTTCATCCCCTTATGCATATTCTTTAAGGCTTTAAAAAAACCTATTTTTTTATATTCATTATGGTGTCTTAACAAATGTTGAAAACATAAAATATGCCTAAATTTCTTACTTATTGCTGTATAGACAGCTCCCTTATAGTAGAAATACTTTTCTGTATATCCATTAAACCAAAATGATTTTTCATGAAATACTGTTCCAATATAATTTATATTAGTATATAGTTTTAAACCTTTTCTTAAAGCACTTACAATAAATAAAGTGTCTTCTCCTGTCATATATTTAGAATTACTTCCAAATAATTCATTAAAACTTATATTATTTTCTAAAATAGATTTTTTTCTAAACGCTATACTACAAGAACTAAATCTTAAAGAATTGTAAATATAAACTCGTTTATTCTTAGTAATTGGCTTATATTCTCTATTGCGACAATCAATATTAAAGAAAATTATATCAGCATCTTTATTTTCTTTAAAAGCATCTAAAATAATTTTCACATAGACATCATTATATATAATATCGTCATCTGTAAGAAGAATAATGTCACCTTTTATATATTTAAGGCCTAAATTTCTACTTCTAGATAAACCTATACTATTTGAAGCATATATATTAAAATCCTTATACTTTTTATGTCCTTCTTTACCACATTGGTTAATAACAACGGTAGGACTAGCTATATTCATTTTATCTAAATCTTTCACTTTAAGATTCATTGTCGATAATAAGTGTTCTAAAGTCATTATATTCTCCTTATAATAGCGTTTACTATATGCATTAAATAATAATATACTTTTTTGGAAAAAGTAGTATCTAAATCCCTATAACCAGCCCATGTATAATAAACAGATAATATTTTATTATGGGTTAAAGATGGATGACCAACTCGATAATATAATGAGTAATAATCTAGGCCGTAGGCAGTAAATCCTTTTTTTAAAATTTTCCACCATGTTACTGCATCATGACATGTTTTATAATTTTCCATTTCTAAATCTTTTAGTTTTATCTTATCTAGTTTAACCATAACTGTTCCTAAAGAAATAGCGGTATTTTTTAGATTACCAATATAATCTAATTTAGTAGGAATATGGGCTTTTTTATAAGAACCATTATCTTTTAAATAATAAAATTTTGTATAGACAAAATCATAATTATTATCTTTGATAAACTTTAATTGTTTTTTTAATTTATTTTTATCCCATAAGTCGTCAGAATCAAGAAAACATACATATTTACCATTTACATATTTTAACGCTTTATTTCTCGCTTGGGGAGAACCTAGTTGTTTTTTCGATTTTATTACTTTTATACGTTTATCTTTAATACTTTCTACTATATGTAAACTATTATCTGTACTTTTATCGTCGACAATAATTAATTCCCAATTAGGGTATGTTTGCTTTAAGATACTATTAATTGAATCTTTAACATAGCGTTCTGAATTATATACCGGCATAATTATACTAATAAGTTCTCTTTCCATAACATACTCCATTTTCTAATATAATTATATCATGTTTTAGAAAGAAAAAAATCAGGTTAAACCTGATTTATTCAACATTTACCCCTTTATTTAAAATTTTTCTACATACTATATTCATAGCGGTAATAAATAAAGTGTATAAAATAGAAGTGATAATCGCTAGTACTTTAAAAGCTTCTACATCAATATTAATGGATCCAGTTTTAAATAACTCCATAACACTTGAATCAAATAAGCCATATGCAAATACTAAAGCAAGAATTAATGTTTGAATTGCAAGATAAGCAATAAATCCAAATAATACAGAGAAACCTATTTTTCCATTATTCATTCTAAATCCTAAAATAATTCCTAAGAATCCACATTGAATAGCGTTAAATACTTCTAAGAATATTAAGATGATAGCCATTACAATAAAGAACATTGTAGTAATATTTAAACCTGTCGTAATAGATTTAACAAAGTTTGTTAGTGCTACCCAATTATCTTTTGAATAATACGCTATAAATAAACCTACTAAACTAACTACAAATCCTACAAAGAAGAATACTAAAGTTAAGATAAATTTAGAATTGTATATTTCGCTCTTTGTAACTGGTAATGTGTGAGTTAAATATGATTCATCTTTATATAAAGAATCTTTAAATCTTATCCAACTTCTTAACATAGTATTTATTAAAACACTACCAATCATTGAAAACATACAACCCGAACTAATATGAGCAAGAATATTAACAATTACAGATTGCTCAATATTAAACAAAATTCTAGTAATTAAAGCAAAGAATATCGTTAATATGTAGAACACAACCATATTTCGCAACATATATTTTAAATCATATTTTAATAATTTACCTAGCATTTAAACATCCTCCTAAAGATTTCATCTATTGAAGATTTTTCTTTATTTCTAAGTTTATCAGCATCGCTTTGTAATACTACTTTACCTTTATCAATAAATATAACCTCATCTAAGATTCGTTCAATATCAGATATTAAATGGGTTGAAATAATGACACTAGCATTCTCACTAAAATTAGAAAGAATTGTATCTAAGATATAATCTCTTGTAGCTGGATCAACACCACCTAAAGGTTCATCTAAAATATATAATTCGGCATTACGTGACATTACTAGAACAAGTTGTACTTTTTCTTGCATACCTTTACTCATCTTAGATAACTTCTGATTTATATCAAGATCTAAATCTTTTAATAATCTTTTTGCCTTCTTAGCATCAAAATTATCATAGAAATCAGAGAAGTAATCTATTACTTCACTTACACGCATTTGCTTATTTAGATATGTTCTTTCTGGTAAATAAGAAATAACTTTCTTAGATTCAACTCCTACTTCTTTACCATTTACTAATATTTCACCACTAGTTTTAGTAAGTAAATCGTTTATTAATTTGATTAACGTTGATTTACCAGCTCCATTTTTACCAAGCAAACCTATTATCTTTCCGCGAGGAATAGTTAAATTAATATCTGTTAATATTTTTTTATCATCAAATTTTTTATTTAAATTTTTTATTTCGACTAATTCCATACTAATCATTTACCCTTTCTAGATATTTAATTGAATCAGCTTTTCCTAAACCAATTTTTTTCATACCATCAAAATAACTTTTTGCAAGAGTTAAAGCATACTCATCTTTTAGTTTTTCAATTAATTTTTCATCTTTAGTTACATACTTACCATTTGTTCTTTCTGTATAGATTAGCTTCATTTCTTCAAGTTCTCCCAATGCTTTTTGCATAGTATTAGGATTTACTTTAAATGTATTGGCAAAATCTCTTACAGAAGGTAACTTATCTCCCGCTTTAAAAACTCCAGACATTAAATATATCTTTAAATATTCTAGTAATTGAATATATATAGGTATATTATTATCAAATACAAATTCCATACTTCACCTCACTGTATCACTTGCTTAATACAATAATATACCCTTTTAAATATTTTGTCAATAAAAAAAGATAATCATTGATTACCTTTTATATTTAAATAAGTATGATGGACGATGTCCCTCACCAGTTTTCATCTTTGTAGTCTTAACTACTTTATCTTTAATAATTCTTCTAAATGCTGGATCTAACAACTTTTTACCTAAAATAACCTCATATACTTGTTGAAGTTCACCTAAAGTAAATAATTCTGGCATCATGTTAAATACAACGTCAGTATAATTAGTTTTATTTCTAATACGCTCAATACCACTTAAAATAACAATGTCATGATCAAATGCTAATGTATTAGTTTTTGATATAAATTCATAACGGTCTGTTGTTTTTTCTTGTAATTTGCGATCAATCTCAATCTTTAATGTTTCTTCGCCATTATCAAGAACTATTGTTGAAACATTATTTTCCTCATTAAGAAGGGTCACATCAAACCATGAAGCATTTTTATTAATTGGTTCTTCTAATAAATTTTTATCTATTAAAGCAACAAACGAACAAGATACAACACGTAACCTAGGATCTCTTTTTGGATTATCAAATGTATATAACTGCTCTAAATAAATATTTGAAAGATTTGTTTCTTTCTTTAATATTCTCTCAGCACATTCTTCTAATGTTTCATTCTTAGGTTCCATAAATCCGCCTGGTAAACACCATTTATCTTTATATGGATAATCATCTCTTTTAACTAATAATATAGACATTATTTTACCATTAGTACGACGGTAATCTTTCTTTTCAACGTCTGATACACTTATTAAACATATATCAGAAGTCATAGATAATTTATCGAATATAGATGAATCATAATTCTTTAAGAATTCTTCTTCTGAGTTATACTTCATTTATATCACCTCTTATTAATATTTTATAAAAAACTAATTAATTTATCAATAATTTTATTTAAAATATATTCCTTATTTTCTTTTCTTGTTTCTTTAACGACAGTTAATTCTAAATCATGATATATACCATTATAGTAAATCGATACATATACTTTATTATCTTCTCCTTGAAGATTATTTTTATCCGCTCTTTTTAATTTTCCGGTAACACCAATGCCGATGTCACTACCTGCGAACTTTTTAATATTGTAGGCCATCTCATGAGCAACTTCCATACTATAAACAGAATATTTATCGATTGTTTCAGCATTAACACCTAATTTAATTTTAAACTTATTTGAATAAGTAACAGCGGAAAATTCAAGAACATCAGAAGCTCCCTCAATACTTGTGATAGCATTCGCGATTGCTCCTCCAGTACAAGATTCCATTGTTGCTATTTTTAAATTTAATTCTTTTAATCGTTCAACAACTTTTTGCATTTTGCACCACCATATCTTTTATCACTATATATTAAATCTATTTGTTCTTTTGTTAAATACTTTTTAACTTCTTCTTTTAAATTATCTGGAATACCATAATAACTCTCCGCAATACTACCAGCGATAGCGGCAATAGTATCGGTATCCCCTCCTATTGAAATAGCTTTCCTAATTGTGTCTTCAAAATCATTGGCGACTTCAAATATATAAATAGCTTGAGGAACAGATATAGAAGCTTTACTAGAAAATTTATTGTTTCTTTGTAGATCTTCTAAATCATAATCTAAAGAGTAATAATTATCTTTGATATATTTTACTACATCTTCTTTTGATTCGCCATTTCTTAATTTAAAAATAGCTACCGCTACTGCTTCACTAGCTTTAATAGCATCTTCGTGATTATGAGAAGGAATTGTTGCCTTTTTACTTTCTTTGATAACGTCTTCTAGATTATCATATAAGAACCCTACAGGACTTATACGCATAGCACAGCCATTGCCATAACTGTCTCCTTCTTTATTACCTAAAAGCCATTCAACAAATCCTTTGCCGAATCTACTTCGTCCATACTTGTCTTGTCCTAAGTTTATTTCTGCCATTCCATAATTTCTTAAATAAGCTTCATACTCTGAATTTCCATTCATGATCGCATCATAAATAGCGCACGTTAATACAGTATCATCAGTATATGAAGAATTATCCGTAAATAACGGTATTCTTTTATCAAGAATTTCTGTTCTTTCTTCAAAAGTACGATTACGATTTTTTATTTCAAGTACTTCGTAATAAGAACCTGCTACATCACCAATTATTGCTCCTAACATATAGACCTCCTAGTACAAATTATTTTCTTTAATATAATTATATACTCTTTTATCTAAATACTTATCATCTAAATTACCTCTTATAAAAGTAGACGATATATTTAAAGGTTTATAATCTCTACAAATTATAAAATTAGAAGTATCATAATTTTTAGTATAATCATCAATATTAATATTATCTCTATTCACAATTATTATATTATATTTTAGTAAATCTTGATAGTTTTTCCACTTATTAAAGTTAACAATATTGTCAGCTCCTATAATAAGATATAAGTCATCATCTACATCTTTTTTTAAACTATCCATTAATTCACAAGTAAATTCATAATTATTATGGTTAATATCTACTAATATATTTTCATTCTCAAAGAATTTTAACATATTAATGCGATGATTAATATCTACTAAATTTCTTTTATCCCAGTATCCAATAGTTGGCACAATTAGTACTCTATCAACATAATTTTCATTAAGCAGATAATTCACTAAATTGATGTGTCCATCATGTACAGGATTAAAACTACCTATATATACTCCTAATTTCATATTATCCCTACTTATCTATTTTTATTTCTCCATATTTATAAGATGGCATTAATTTCATTTTAAATTCATTAATCTTATGTTTATGATCAATTAAATCTTTGATATTTTTATCTTCACAAATACCTGTACGTAGATATTTATCTAATACTGCATATGTGAAACCTAAATTATCTTCATCAGTTTTACCACATAAGCCATCACTAGGCGTTTTATATACTAAATCTCTAGGTAACCCTAATTCCATACCTAATTCTTTTACTTCTTCTACAGTTAAGTTTGCTAGGGGAGCTACATCACCAGCACTATCACCATAGCGTGTTGAATATCCAACCCAGTCTTCTGATAAATTACAAGTATTAATAACTCTTCCATTTACTGTTTGACTAACAGCATACAAAGTAGTCATACGAATTCTTGGAGGTAGATTAATAAGTGTTTGTTCACTTAGTTTTTCTATTCCTAGCTTCTTTAAACTTCCCTCTACATTTTTAATTTCTGCTTTTACAGCATCTTCAATATTAATAGTAACATTAGCTATTCCTAAGTGATCACATACTCTAATAGAATCACTAATATCTTTTTGAACTCCATTAGGCATTAATACTCCTACAACATTTTCACTACCTAATGTTTCAACACATAAGGCTGCGGTTACTGTTGAATCTTTTCCTCCAGATATTCCAATAACAGCTTTACAACCATTACCATTTTCTTTAAACCAGTCTTTTAACCAGTTTATTAATTCCTCTTTTACTTTCTTAGCATCAAAATTATTCATTTTTCTTATTCCTTTCCTTATTTAATTTAATCCAATTTCTTAAACCAATAACTGCCATTATTAAGTAAATTGATTTTTTTGTTAAGTAAACTGTATCAAAATGAACAATGTACATTACTACAGCAATAACATCTGTAATTATCCACCATACATATTGTTCAGCAAACCTATATAATTCTAAAACGGTTGCGACTAAACCAATTGCTACCGTTAAAGCATCTAGTAAAGCAACTGTACCTCCTACCTTTAGTAATATTGCGTATGTTATTAAGGTTGTTACTTCAACTACGATAACGCTTAATATACGTTGCTTCATCGTTAATTGTTTAGCCATTGTTTTTTCAGGCATTTTTTTATCTCTATGTCGAGCCCAGTTAATCCAAGAAGCTACATTCATAGGTAAATAAAATAATACTTCTAAACAAAATGTTCCATATATCTTATAATACAATAAATATATTGCGTATACAACTGTATTTACTAATCCAAATATAAAATTTGATACATTTGCCTTAGCGCAGAAGAATATACAGATAATACCACATACAGCACTTATAAAGTTAACTATTGTAAGCCATAATGGATTTGTCGTACTTGTTGGATCTACTAGTGCTCTATAAACAGCAAGCCCAGCAATAGATACCATTATTACAATCATGATAATTTCATACCACTTAAGCTCCTTAAAACTATTTTTTAAATTTTTTATACTATCAATTTTTTTCTTTAAACCATCCATTCTTCTCTTTCCTCTTTTCTTTTCATATTTCTTATCATTGTTCCACTTATCGGATAGTGTTTTCTTTTTACATCTACTAATCTATGAACTGCTTCAGGATAAGCTCTAGAAAAATAATCACCATAACTTTCTTCGCTTGAATATACAGCATTTAAAGTATCACCTACAACATTTCTTACTAAAGGCGTTTCAGCATCCCAATCTTCTTTACCATTATCTAATCTACAATTAGTTACGTCTATAAATATTGGGATAGCATTAGGGTAATTACTTGTAAGTTCAATCACTTTTTGTTTTCTTATCTCGACAGATAGATAATTGGAATTATTATTTTTAAGTATTTCTATTTCGTCGGCTCCCCCATAAAATAATATTACATATACTTTTTCACATTCATTAGAGGCGGTTTCAACACAATATCTATGTCCTTTGTGAAAAGGCATAAATTTACCACCGTACATTCCTATCTTATATTTCATTTTCTTATATACTTTTTTACCTTTTCAATAGCGAGTTTTGAATTAGAACCACTTATATATCCTTTACTTTCTAATTCTAGAACTTCATTAAATGTGAACTTCATATATTTAACATATTCATCCTTATCTAAATCCTGTTCATATATCTTTTTACAATTTTGCGCAAGATATATGTGATTGTATGCACTAGAACATCCTTCATCTTGATAAAATGAATCTATTAAAGTAAGTGATTCAGGTACTAAACCTGTTTCTTCTTTTAGTTCTCTTAAAGCTGCTTCATAAGGATCTTCATCTTGTTCAATATATCCAGCCGGGAATCCTACACCTACACCTAACTTAGTAAATATGCGAGGCTCTATTACTAATAAAACATTATCATTTATATAAGGAACTATTATTACCGCAGATCCGTCTTTATCACCTTTAACAATTCTTTCTCTTTTTAGCTTTAAACCATTATTTAAAGTTACCTCATAGGCTTCTGATTTTATAAATGAAGGTGTAGTTTTCTCAAATTTATAAGGTTTATATTCCTCAATTATTTTATTAAATACTTTTAACTTTTTGGCGTCCATATTCTTCTACTTGACCCCTTGCTTCTTTGATTAATTCTTTCTTAAGTTCTAGAAGTTTTTTAGTTAAATCTACATAATAAATATGAGGATTATTAATTCTTCTGATTTCTGGATATAATGTTTCCATTTCATTATTTAAATATTCTTTTCTTTCTGGAATATTTTTATTTTTGTATACTTGCTTCCCATCAATATAGATAGGTACTTGTAATTCCCTTACTTCATAATTAGTAATTGTAGTTTGTTTCCATTCTTCAGTTGGACTTATTAAAGTAAATTTGTCTTTAGGAATAATTTCATCATTAAGTGCTATTACATCTCCTAAAGCATATCCTGTTTTCTTATCATAGAAACGATATACTTTCTTATATCCCGGATTAATAGTTTTAATACTATCTTCACTTACTTTAATTTTTGGAATTAAGTTTCCTTGTTCTTCAACAGCAACTAATTTATATACACCACCAAGTCTTTCCTTACTAGCAGCTATATTATCTCCAACTCCTAATGAATCAAACTTAGCTCCTTCTTTTACTAAATCACGAATTGTGTATTCGTTAAGTCCGTTAGATAGGCAAATCTTTGTATCAGTAAATCCAGCTTCATTTAGTAGTTTTCGTGCTTCCTTAGATAAATATGCTAGGTCTCCTGAATCAATTCTGATTCCTTTAAATTTGTAACCGTTTGGAACTAAATAGTCTCTAGCTACTTTAATAGCGGCAGGAATACCACTTCTTAAAGTATCATATGTATCAACTAAGAAAATACAATTATTAGGATTTGCTTTTGCATATTTTAAGAATGCTTCATATTCATTAGCTGAGTTAGTTACAAGTGAATGAGCCATAGTTCCAGATACTGGGATGTCATATTTCTTACCAGCATAAGTATTACTTGTTGCTACACAACCACCCATAACTCCATATTTACTAGCCTCAATAGCTGAATCAATACCTCTAGCTCTTCTTGCACCAAATTCCATGACAGGTATTTTTTTACCATCAATTACTGCTTCATCTGTGATTCTTTTAGCTGCTGTTGCAACTAATGCAGCGTGATTAAAGCAAGCTAGTAAAGCTGTTTCTAAGATTTGAGCCTCTATTGCTTTAGCTTTAACTGTAATAACAGGTTCATTTGGAAATACAGGTGTACCATCAGGTACAGCATAAATGCTTCCAGTAAATTTGAAATCTTTTAAATAATTAAGAAATTCCTCATTAAAATCCCCTGTACTTCTTAAATAATCTATATCTTCTTCACTGAATTTAAGATTATTTACATAATCGATTATTTCGTCAATACCAGCTGCTACTGTATATCCTCCATTCATTGGATTTTGTCTAAAGAAGATATCGAAGTACATAACTTTATCTTTATCTCCTTCATCAAAATAAGTTTTAGCCATTGTTAATTCATAATAATCAGTCATTAATGTTTTGTTTTCCATATTTATTTCCTTCTTCCTAAGTTATATTGTTTTTCTTTTTCTTCTAATTCATTTATATCTTGAACCATTTCGATACCAGCTTGAGTCATAACCATTTCCGCTATTCTCATCCATTCTTCACGATTATGATTTGGAGCATCAAATGTATCAATAGCATTTCTTACAACAAATATTTTGGCCTTGCTATTAATTTCATCTAAGAATCTAGCATTAGTTCTTGCGAAATCCATAACACATAAATCTGCGCATACTCCTTGAATTACTACTTCTCTTAAATCTTTTAATTCTTTTATTTGATCTTGAACTTTTCTATTAAGCATTCCGTTAATACTATTTTTATAAAATTTATTAGCTTTAACATAATTCTCATATTTTTTTAATTCTGGAATTAATTCAGCTTCATCAGTACCAAGAATGCAATGTGCTGGGTAAGTTTGAAATTCTCTTGCATCCTTATCATGTCCTTCAAGAATATAAGTAGTATATTCATTTTCTTCAATAAACTTTTTAATAAGTCTTTCTTGTTCTGGAACTAAATCATTATATTTAGGATTTGCCATAGCTCCAAAATTAACAAATCCATTATTCATATCAATTGTGTATAAAACTTTACTCATAATATTCCTTCTTTCTCTTTTTAATATTTTGTTAATAAGTAATATTATAAAAATAATCTCTTATTAACATTTTGTTTATAACAAATGATAATAATTAAAGATGTTCTCTGCATCTGTTATTAACATTTTATTAAAAAGATAATAATTTGTCAACACTTTTTTTAAAATTTTTTTAAATAATTAAAAAAGTCTAGTAAATACTAGACTTTTTCTCTTAAAAATTAATAGTTTTTGGTTCTTCTGTAAATGAATAGAAAGTTGCTTTAACATTCTCTAAATATAATACTTCAGTATTATCATCATCTGCTGAATACATTCCTTTTAAACTAGGATTAGCTTCTAACATACTTACTTTAGCTTCTCTTCTATCATCTCTAACTACTTTAGCTTCCACTCTTAACCATTTACCTTCTGTAAAAGCACATATCTCTACATTAGGATTAATTTGCATTTGTTTAGAAACATTTTTAATCTTTCCTGTTTGAATATATATTTTATCTTCAAAGATATTTATCACTCCAAAAGGTCTAACACGAGGTTTATCTCCATCTATGGTTGCTAAATAGAAAACACCAGCTTTTTTAAAAAAATCAAATACTTCTTTCATGTTACACTCCTACTTATTTATATAATTCAAATACGATTTAATTAGATCAGCATCCATAAGATTTTCTGGCACTTCACTAGGATCAAAAAATTTCAATCTCTTTGTTTCAGAATCACCTTTTAAATTAGAAGCATCTTCTAAAGAGACATCTACTAAATATAAAGATGTATTATTATATACTATATCTCCATTAGGATAACTATTCTTTCTTGATTCTCCTGATAAAGTATCAATTAAAACGATATCTTTTATATCTAACTTAATACCTGTTTCTTCATATGCTTCTCTAATAGCAGTCATTCTCAAGTCTTCACCTAAGTCTTGGCATCCTCCAGGAAGTCCCCATTTATTTCTGTCAGTTCTTTCTTGTAATAAGATTTCACCTTTATTATTTCTTATTATAATAGCAGCACCTGTTTGAATAAATGGAATATGACTAATTCTATCATCCAAAGCCATTCTAAATAATACGGGATAACCCCCATAATTAGCACTTAAATCTAATAATTCCTCTTCATTTAATTTTAATACTAAATTAACGAATTCTTCATGTGTATATTCACGCATTCTTTTATATTCCATCTTATACCCTCCTATTAATATTTTACCACAATAAAAATATAAAAAGGAAATTAATCACTTAATTTCCTTTTCTTATCATATCCAAATAAGTTTTAACTTTTTCTTTAGCTTCATTGATATTATTATCACGTATTTCATGTAGGTTACTACTTTCAGCATATGTAGATATATCATTAAATTCTTCTGGATAATTATATATTTCTCTACCAAATTCCATCCACATTTCACTAAATGTTTTTCCTTCGCCAAGAAGTTTTTCTACTAGTTCTACATGGGCAGAAGGATTATTTTCTTGATCATTTAGATCAATTTCACATTCTTCATCATAAATCTTAGATTGTAAATCACATTCTAATTTATCAATAAATTTAGCAAATTTAGCTTCTTTAGTTTTTCCCTCTTCAAATTCGGCGATTAATTCACGAATATAATCTTTTTTAGTCATTGGTTCAGATAAAGAACTAACTGCAACTTCACCCATGCCTTTTTTATATTTTTTTAACTCATGGACTAATGGGATATCACCTATAACAGGTTCTTCTGATTCGTGAAATGAAAGCATTGATATTACTCTTTCAAAATTAATAGGAATATCAAATTCACTCCAAATAGCATATGCTAATTGTTGAGCTCCACAAGTATGATCTGCTACACTTTCAATGCGATCTCTTTTGACGTTCCAATCAAGCCAACCTGTTCTCGGAATATCTTTTAATGAATTCATTGCTAAATAAAATTTTAAAGCATCTTTTATTTTGTCGATTCTTGTCTTTTCCATAACCCACCTCATTGTCAATTATTATATATTGTGGATTATAATAAATCAATATTAATCTTTAAATCTTTTTACTAATTCTTTTCCTACTTCATAACCCTTTTTATAGAACTCTTTAACACTTATATTTAGATAATCATTACGATAACATAGTTCTAAAGTAACAGGTCCTTCATAATTACATTCTTTTAAATTAGTAATTACTTTATCCCAGTTTAGTGTACCATCAAATGGATTTAAATGTTCATCCCGTTCACCCATATTATCATGAAGATGAACCGCTAGGATTCTATTATTAAATTTAGGAAAGTTAAATATATCTTTAAAATGGCAATGATAGTGTCCTGAATCAAAACATATTCCTATATTATCACTATCGATATTATCAAGAGCATATTCTAGATATCCTTGAACTTTAGTATTTTCAAAAGCTATTTTAACTCCTATAGATTTAGCAAAATCAATTATTCTTCTAAGTCTATTTAAACCTAATTCATTGTAATCAGGATCTTCTTTTTTAGCTGTTAAATGCATAATAACTAAATCTATTCTATTATCCCTACATTCTTTAATATCTTTTATATATCTATCAACTAATTTATCACCATTTTCTCCTTCAAGCCATAAATCATTAATATTTTGATATCCTAAATGAGCAAAGATAATATTTAAATCATTTTTTCTTACATAGGCTAATTGTTCTTCTTGGGATACATCCCAGTCTTTATCATACCACTGTATAAAAACATTTTTAAAACCCGCTTCTTTAATAGCGTCTATTGTTTCATATACACTAACATTTTTATTATCATTACTTACTACTACTGCGAGTTCTCTATCTTCCATACTATCACCATCTTAATTATAGCATAAATAAAAGGAAGATATTATCTTCCTTTATATTTTGTTCTCTATGATATCTAAGATTTCCTTCTCCATATCTTCATCTTTTATTTCTTCTATTATCTTATTAAAATTAGATAAGATTATCATTCTTTTAGCATCTTCCATCTTTATACCTTTTGATGTTATATAGAATAATTTTTCTTCATCTATTTTACCTGATGACACTGAATGAGCTCCTTCTACATCTTCTTCCCCACATAGAAGAATAGGTACTGATCGAGACATAGCGTCTTCTGACATCAAGATACAATTTTCATTTTCTTTTCCAATTGATTTAGCACACCCACTTACAAAATCAATTGTTCCTCTAAAGATTTTTCTTGCTTTATCATCTAACATTCCTTGAGATTCTATATTAGCTTGGGACTCCTTACCAATATTTATATAATTATAATTCATATCTATAGTGTCTTCATCTTTACCTAAATATATATTATTTAAATAACTAATACCTTTTTCTAAGACAGATGATTTATAATTATTAATTTTAACTTTTCCACCAATATCTATTAGATTTTGAGTAAGTTTTGCTTCCTTATCTACATTGCTTTCACTTGCGATCAAACTAATACTATTATCATTCAACAGATTAATAACAGTAACCGTTAAATCAGCATTCTTTTTTAAATTTATAACTTGTTTTAAATGATGGAAGTTAATATTATTTCCCTTAGAAACATATTTAATAATTATATTAGCTTTAATATTCTCAAAACAATTTATATTAATTATATCTACTAGATTATCATCATTAAATTCATATACTAATTCAATTGGTTTAGATATATTATTCTTAATATTTATATTAAGACTTGATGCTTCTTTTAATTCTAGTCCAATATTTGAATTAAAACTATTTGTTTTACTATACTCTATTTCTATATCTTCTATATTTTTCATAATAAATTCTTTATTAGAAAAAGTTTTAGGGATATCTAGATTTATTTTTAGATTATTAATATTAAAACTATTAGTAGTTTTAATTGGTATCTCATTTAATATATATTCCATATTATCCTATTGTCCCTTCTAATTCCAAATTGATTAAGCGATTCATTTCAACAGCATATTCAATAGGGAAAGCTTTAGCGATAGGTTCAGCAAATCCTTGAACTATTAAAGCTTTTGCTTCTTCTTCATCTAAACCTCTAGTCATTAAATAGAATATAGTTTGATCACTTATCTTACCAATTGTAGCTTCATGAGAGAAAACAATATCATCATTATAAATAGTATTTACAGGAATTGTATCACTACGCGAAATACTATCAAGCATTAATGATTCACATGATAGAGCAAGTTTAGATTTACTTGCTTTTTTATTAACAACGATATTACTTCTAAAAGTACATATCCCACCATCTTTAGAAATAGATTTAGTATTTACGATTGTTGTAGTTGATGGGGCATTATGTATTACTTTTAAACCTGTATCTAAGTTTTGTCCCTTACCGGCAAAAGATAGTGAAGTAAATTCGCATTTGGCACCTTTACCATTTAAAACACTTAATGGGTACAGCATTGATACCTTAGAACCAAATGATCCCATAATCCATTCAATTTTACCATTTTCTTCAACGAAACATTTTTTAGTATTTAAATTAAGCATATTTCTCGACCAATTCTCAATTGTTGAAAATCTTAAGAAAGCATTTTTCTTAACAAATAATTCAACACATCCAGCATGAAGATTTAAATCGTTATACCCGGGAGCACTACAACCTTCAATAAATTCTAGATGTGCTCCTTCTTCAACTATGATTAAGGTATGTTCAAATTGACCTGCTCCAGGAGCATTTAACCTAAAATAACTTTGAAGTGGACGATCCAACTTACAATTTTTAGGTATGTAGATAAATGATCCTCCTGAGAATAAAGCGTAATGAAGCGCCATGTATTTATGATCACTGATAGGTACAGCCTTAGCAAAATATTCCTTAATTAATTCCGGATATTTTTTTATAGCCTTATCAAAATTAGTATATATAACGCCCTGCTCTTTTAATTTTTCTTCAAGATTATGATAAATAACTTCTGAATCAAATTGGGCTCCTGCTCCAGCTAAATTTTGTTTTTCAGCTTCAGGAATACCTAATTTATCAAACACTTCTTTTATTTCTTTTGGAACATCATCCCATGTTCTCGCTTCGCCATTTACCGGTTTTACATAAGTAGCAATCTTACTAATATCAAGATAACTAATATCAGGTCCCCAATCAGGATCTTTTAATTCATAGAATTTTTTTAATGCTTTTAAACGAAAATCCAAAACCCATTTAGGTTCATCTTTTTCTTTAGAAATATTTCTAATTATTTCTTCTGTTAAACCATATTCCTTTTTTATTGATTCATTTTTGGTTTTAATATTATAAATATTATTTAATTCAACATTTTCTTCAATTCTAGTTTTCATTTATATATTTAGAATATCCATCTTTCTCAATTTCATAAGCCAAACTTGAATCACCAGTTTTAACTATTCTCCCATTAATAAGAATATGGACTTTATCTACTTTTAAGTTTTCTAGTATCTTAGTAGAATGAGTTATTATTAAGACTGCATTATTATCATTCTTATATAGATTTATTCCTTTAGAAACAGTTTTAATAGCGTCTACATCTAAACCTGAGTCAGTTTCATCTAATATTACTAATTTAGGATTTAAAACTAACATTTGAAGAATTTCGTTCTTCTTTTTTTCTCCTCCAGAAAAGCCTACATTAAACTCACGATTAATATATTCGGGATTCATATTTAAATCATTCATTAATTTATTAACTTCTTTTGAAAAAGAAAAAATATTTACTTTTTCATTAGTTATACTCTTTTTAGTAGACTTTAAGAAGTTCGCTACGGTTATTCCTGGGATTTCTTCAGGAGTTTGAAAAGACATGTATAATCCTTTCTTAGCAATATTCTCTGTTTTTTCATCAGTAATATCATCACCATTAAAGATTATATTACCTTCAGTTACTATATATCTAGGTGAATTAAAACATGTATTAGCTAAAGTAGATTTACCACTACCATTAGGTCCCATAATAACATGAATTTCTCCTAAATTTATATTTAAATTAAGACCATCTAGTATCTTCTTACTATGATCGTCTTCCGCAATTGTATGTAAATTTTTTATCTCTAATATTTTACTCATACTTCCTCCTTCTTGAAATATGAAACATATTTCATATTTTATTATATTATTTAATTATTCCTTAGTCAATAAAAATATGAAAAACTTTTCATATAGGATAAGAAGTATGTTATAATTTTATTAGAGAGGTGTTCCAGATGATTGAAAATATTAGAGAACCAAAGCAAAAAAGAGCAATTGAAAAGAAAAAAAAAATTATAAAAGCTGGATTTGATCTTATATGTAAAAACGGTTACCACAATACAAATACTGCTGAAATAGCAAAAGAAGCTGGTGTATCAACAGGTATTGTCTATCAATATTTTAAAGATAAATATGATATCTTAATTGAAGGATTAGAAAAATATGGTGAAAATATATTTTTCCCTGTACTAGATAATAAAAATATAAAATTAGATAAATCTAGTTTTGAAAAGCTACTAAGAGACATTATTAATCACTATATAAGCAATTATAAAATTTCTAATATTGCATACGAAGAACTAATGTCAATGGTTTATTCAGATAAAAAAGTCGCTGAATACTACTGCAAACGCGAAATAGAAACAACCGAGTTTTTTAAAACAATTTTAATAAGTAATGGTTTCGATAAAGAAAACTTAGTAGAAAAAGTACATATTATGATTGGCTTAATAAATAATTTATGTTATGAAGTAATATATCACAAACACAAAAATATGAATTACTGTATTATGACAAATTTAGTAATTACCAATATAAAAAATCTATTTAAAAAAGATTTGGATTAAACCAAATCTTTTTTATTTTACTTTCTTTAAATCATGGATATCTTTTAGTGCTTCATCTAATCCTTCTTTTAATTTCAACACTATATTTTTTAGATTTCAGCATACTTGCTATTGCATCAGCTAAGTTGTATTCATCTTCAATTATTAATTTTTTCATGCAACCACCACTTTAAATTTATATTCAGGATAAATCCTACCTCTTTATTAATTTGGCATGAAGAACTACGCGTCTACTACTATTACCATAACAACTTGATAAAGTTAATATCTTATCTTCTTTAGATACTTCAACATTATAGTTATAGATTGATTTTACTTTAAGATCTTTAATAAAGCTATCAAATTCCTTATCATTATCAAATTGCGTATTAATATAATAATTATTAGGTTTAACTGAGTATGTAGAAAATACTTGATAATAGTATTCTTCATCTTCGGTAGCTAAAACTATTTCTCTATTTTCCTCATTTTCATACCAGTCTTTATTTAATGTATTCTTTAGAGTACCAAACATACTACCATCACTTGTATTATGCCCATAAATAACAATATTTCTATCTTTACCATCTAATTTATTATGATAATCCATAAATATAGAACCCGCTATATTATATTCTTTATATATATTATGATTTAGATAATAACTATTATCATTACCTTTAACTACAACATAATCAATATTAGTACCATTTACCTTAAGATAAGCAACTATATCACTATTCTTTTCTTTCAAAGATTTCCAGTCAATATTATATTTTCTTTCTTTTTTATCGACTGTATTATTAATATCAATATGCTCTTTTAAATCTTCTTGAATTTCATTATTTTTATCCACATTAATTTTCCATTCGATAATTTTATACACAGAAAAAATAATGCTAATTAAACATATTAATAATATTATAAAGGCAATTATATTACCTGTCTTTAATCTTCTTTTAGCCATACGTATCATCTCTATATTTATTATACAATAAAAAACAGGAATTATAATTCCTGTTTTATTAATTAATTATATATTTCTTTTTTTCATATATAATGCACTAGCAATAAATCCAATAATACTTATTCCTAATATAGAAATATAGAACATTAAATTATCACCAGTTTTTGGATTTAATACATTACTTACATTCAAAGCGTATGTACTTAAATGTGATAAGGTACCAACTAAGTAATCACCATCACAAGTTAAAGTAATTGGATCTTCTAATTCAAATCCATTATCAGTATCAACAAAAGTTAATTTAAATGTGTTATATTTTTTCATTTCATCAGTCATTTTAATTCTAATTTGGAATGGACCATTATGAACTTGATTATCATCCTCATCAGTTACTTCAATTTGGAAGAAAGCAATCATTTCACCACTATCTTTAGTTAATTCTTTTATTAGATTATAACCTTCGTTAAATTCATCTCTTGTCATGCCTTTTTCTTCTAATTCTTCATCAGTTAAAGTTGTCCAATTAATAATATTTAAATTAAATGAATGATCTGGTTCTGCTTTAAATGATATTGAATTACCATTTTCATCATCTACATTATATGGAACTTTAGTACTATTCTTAACCGCAATTGCGTAATTTGAAAAACTATTTGTTTCAAATGTAATAGTATTATCACTTTCATTATATGTAGCTTCAACAAATTCATATCCTGTTACAGTATTACCTTCATGAGTTTCATGAACTAATACTATTTGTTTATTAGACATATCTTCTTGTAATTCTAAGGTAATAGATGCATTATTAACAACATTATCAACTTGTGTATCCCAAGCTTCTAATTTACCATTAATATCTGTCTTACCACCTTTATATATAGTATTATATAAAGACATATCTAAATAACTATCAATTTCATATCCACCTGTTTCTGCTTTAGAAACAAATTCATTCGTTCTTTCTTGCGATATAGTACCCATATTCTTAACTTCAAGTTTAGCAGTACCATTAACAAATGAATCATCACCATTTAAACTTAAGTTAATATTACCGGTTTTAATACTAGACGCAGTAGCATCTACTTCATTTCCTACTTCAGTGAAATTAGCACCTAAATGCCAGTTACCACCACCAATAGTAAATGTATATAATCCAGGTTCTTCACCAGGAGTAAATGGAAAACCATTTAATGTAAGTTCTGTTAATTGATATCCTTTATCAGGGATTAATCTAATTGTAAGTTCTGTTCCAACTGCTAATCTTGCTTCACCATAAGGATCGTTTTCCCTATTAGCACTTTTCCAACTAAATACTCCACCAACAGCATTTAATGCTTCTTCTGAAGTATAAGTATGATTATTATATTTAGCTTCAACAAACTCTAAAGTACCATTTGGTATTTTATCATCATCTGAGAATTCATTAGTATTTGGATCATATGTCCATCCAAAATTACCTAAGATAATTTCATTCTCATTTTGTTTTCTTCCTTCTACTTCAATAACATAGTTCTCAGCATAAGGAACATTTTCAATATCAAACGCAATACCACCATTTTCAAAAACATTAATTAAAGCATCTTTAGTTTGAGGTGTGTTGTATAATACATTATTAATTTTTAATGATGTAATCACATCATTCCATTGAGTTCTAATATGGAATGTTACAGGTTGGTTTTCTTCTCTACTATATTGTAATGCAGTATTACCATTTGATTCTAAACCAACAATAACATTATTCTCATAAATATAATTAACTTCATCTTTAGCATATCTCTTCATTTCAGAATTATTAATACCGAAACAAAAGTCTGAAGCATCATCTGTCCAAGGTTGATTATATTCAAGTTCTTCGCCAGATACTCTTAATGACACATTAGATGTAACATTATTATTTTCTTCTTCTTGCTTGTCTCTAAATTCAAGTACACGTAATTCTACTTTTACTGTATCAGGATCTACTATATAACCATCTGCATCGTCTAATCCTAGTTCATTTATATTTTGAATTTCAATATGATCTAATATAAAATGAACTCCTGCATAGTCTACCTCTTTATTTTCGTTAGGAACTATTCGTATTCTTAAGCCGTTACCACTAGCTAAAATATTTTCAACTCTATCACTAGTAATATCGACCCATGTTGACCCGTCATCTAAACTATATTGAACAATTCCTTCTTCATTTTCTCCAGGCCTAAAAGTAACAGTTAAATTTTCTGTCCTTGCATATGCAAAAACTCTTGTTATTTGCGTGAAACATCCAAATAACGCAGCAAAAACTAATATTCCAGAAACTATATTTCTGAACATTTTTTTCATATCATCCCTCCTTATACGCTGCCTAATACATTAACCTATTCTAAGTAAATTATATCATACATTTTTATTAATACAAAAATATATATAACTTTACATAATTTTTTACAAAATAAAAAACTCGCATAGCGAGCTTATTTACCACAACATTGCTTATATTTCTTGCCCGATCCACATAGCTAACATTTTTAAGGCTTTTTACCATTGCCCACTCGTTAATTTCCTTTAAGAATGGGGCTTTTATTACCTTTATATTTTAGTTCATTCCTGCTAATCTCCAGCAGAGTGGCTCTAAAGTGGCTCCAGAATTGCAAATAAAACAGGATTGTTAAATCAATCCTGTATCTTTTATATTTATTTCTTCTATTTTGTTTTTTGATGATTTTCAACAACAATTGGTTCTTCAATAATTTTAACTGTTTTATAACCTTTTGAACCATTAAGCGTATAACCTTCAGGTAAATAATAGTATTCGCTACCATCAGGTTTTACTCCTTTTAATGCATCAATAACATATGTTTTTTCACATACAGCATATACTTTACCATCTATTGTTTCTAAAGTATATCCAGTCGGAGCACAATATGTAATATCATCTATTATTTCTAAAGTATATCCATCAGGAGCAGAATATGTAGTATCATCAATTGTTTCTAAAGTATTTTCGGCTGGAACAGAATATGTAGTATCATCAATTGTAGATGCTAAATATTCGTTTTCTTTTTCAATGCCAGTTTGCTTATTTAACAATAATGAACTTTCACCTATAATAACAAGTGTAATTCCAATACCAACATATTTTTTTACTTTATCCCAATTAACTTTTAGATTTTTGATTTTCATTTATGATCCCCCTTCTCATATAGAAATCACTATTATTTTCCCATAAATGCCAAAAATTGTCAATTTTTTAAAATTTAACTAACAAGTGAGTACGCAATATTACTATTTTACGAGCATTACTTATTTTTTGTATTCGCTCTTTTTTTCAATCTTAAAAGCAAATTATCATTTGATTTATTTAAATTATCTTTTTGTTTATTTATCTTCATGTAATTATTAATAATAGCTAATAAACCAATTCCTACTCCTGAACCTAATAAATAAGATGCTGCAACTTCAAAGTTGAATATATCTGAAGAAAAATTGATTTCATTAATAATAACTGCCAAAATAATAAAAATGAATGATAAAGTAAAAGCGTTATTAATCTTTTTTATTTTCTTTATTTCTTCAACTTTATTATACTCTAACATTTTATTAATTGTAGTTTTTATTACTTCAATTTCTTCTTTATTAATTTTTCTTCCATTTATCTATTATG
>JAEEGL016922170.1_pt1 | contig 41344 bp, 20 predicted proteins | sample 9134231 | NCBI WGS metagenome assembly JAEEGL01 (sample SAMN16246548, study PRJNA631951) | gut metagenome | biome: gut microbiome; feature: rumen; material: fiber-attached | host: Bos | place: Iran: Karaj | collected 2018-10
ACCATCGATGTCAGGACAGATGGAGTGCATGGGGTGTCAAAGCGAACGCTGTTTCTCACGGAAGAGCAGAAAGCCATCAAGCAATTGTTCGAAATGGATACCACAAAAGGTGATTAGGGTGACGCATCGACGAAGTCAGGAGAGGCTTCCATTTTTTTATAGCGTAATACTGAGTTTCTTGAGAGCGCCGTCGTTTGAGCTGTTTCCGTAGAGAATCTCGTATTGTCCTGGTTTGGTCCGCATGGTGTTTGTGGCAGCATCCCAGAACTCAAAGCTCTTGGGCGTGAGCGATAGGGTGGCAATGGCTGTCTGGCCAGCCTTCACGTCGACTCGTTGGAAGGCGCGCAGCGACTTCAGGGGGCCTTCCTTATCGGAGAGGTCACGGATGTAAAGCTGTACGATCTCCGTGCCGTTCTTCAGTCCCTTGTTGACAACAGGTATGGTCACCTGATAGTTACCGTTCTTTCCCTCTATCTTGGCCTCGCCAATCTCGAAGTCTGTATAGCTGAGACCGTAGCCGAAGGGGAAGAGGGCATCGCTGAAGTAGCGGTAGGTGCGGCCCTTCATCGAGTAGTCCTCGTAGTCGGGCAGTTGGCTGTCGTTCTTATAGAAGGTGACAGAGAGTTTGCCTGAGGGGTTATAGTCGCCGAAAAGGACATCGGCAACGGCCGTGCCGCCCTCCTGACCAGGATACCAGGCCTGTACGATGGCATCGCAGCTCTCTGTTTCGGGCTCCAGGGCGATGGCTGAGCCGGAGCAGTTGACGTAGATGACCTGCTTGCCGGCTGCCTTCAGGGCCTTGAGGAACTCGCGCTGCACCTTGGGCAGTTCGATACTGGTACGGTCGCCTCCCTTGAAGCCTTCGATATTGACGGGCATCTCCTCTCCTTCGAGGCTGGGTGCAATACCACCGCAGAAGATGACCTTGTCGATACCCTTCAGCTGGGCGATGGTCTGCTGGTAGTCGATAGGCAGCTCACGGGCCACGTCGATTTTCATCGAGGCACCCCAGGTCTTCACGGTCTGGAAACGCACCTCAATCTTGAACGGCTGTCCCTTCTCTGCTTGAAGAACAGTACGGGTAGGTGTGGCGCGCCAGGTATGTTGCATGATTTTCCGCTCACCGTTGACGTAAACTTCGAAATGGCCCGTAGATTCCACGTTCAGCACATACTCGCCTGCCTCCTTCGGGGTGAAGGTGGTCTCATATTTGGCTGAGAAGTCCTCAATGGGCAGGTTGGGCGCAAAGACATGCATGCCGGCTGTGGTGACATTAACAGGTTTCGTATAGGTCTCGGTGGTGAAGGGCTTACCCTCCATCTTCGTGTTGTTCCAGAATGTGCCCTTCAGGCCTTTCTTGCCATCTGGAGTGACACAGTCGGAGGCGAGATGGCACTCCATCACCTGGTTGTAGGTCAGGTCGCAGCCGGGGATATAGACGAGCTTCTTCTGCTTGGCCTTGATGCCGTCGAGGATGGTGATGGTGTGATTGGGCGTACCATTGTAGTTACCCCACATCATCGGCTCGTTATCAGCGTTGGGGCCGATGACGGCAATCTTCTCCGCATTCTTCCTAAGCGGCAGGATATTACCTTTGTTCTGTAGCAGGACGATGGTTTGACGGGCCATGTCGAGGGCAATCTGTGCGGAAGCCTTTGTGGACATGGCGGAGTAGGGAATCTTCGACCACTCCACGAGTGAGGGATCGTCCATCTCGCCCAGGTCGAAGCGGCCTTCAAGAAGACGGATGACATGCTTGTCGACCTCTGCCTCTGTGAGCAGGCCTCTTTTGACAGCCTCGGGTATGGTCTTGTAGGGATAGCTGAAGCCACATTCCACGTCTGTACCTGCCCAAACAGCTTTCGCCGTACCATGGACGGCATCAGAGGATGACTTGTGGTTCTCGTAGAAGTCGCTGACGGCACCACAGTCACTGACGACCAGGTACTGGAAGCCCCATTCGTCGCGCAGGATCTGCTGGAGCAGACGGGTAGAGCCGCAGCAGGGATCGTCGTCGAGACGCTGGTAAGCACACATTACCTCACGGACTTTGGCATCCTTCACAAGGGTCTTGAAGGCGGGCATGTAGGTCTCCCAGAAGTCGCGGGCAGACACGTCGGTGAGATTGGCCGTATGACGGGTGTACTCGGGACCGCTGTGTACGGCATAGTGCTTGGCACAGGCCCAGAGCTTGCGATACTTGGCATCCTCGGGACCTTGCAGGCCCTTGACCACCTGGATACCCATGACGGAGGTCAGATAGGGATCCTCGCCGTAGGTCTCCTGTCCGCGTCCCCAGCGTGGATCGCGGAAGATGTTCACATTAGGCGTCCAGACGCTGAGACTGCGCATCTTCATGTCCTCGCCCTTCAGGTCGTACATACGGTGGTTGTACTGGGCGCGGAACTCCGTGCTGGCCACGTCGAACACCTTATACAGCAATTCCGGGTTGAACGATGCTGCCATGCCTACTGGCTCTGGGAAATTCGTCACGTTACCCATATTGGCCGCACCATGCAGTGCCTCGCTCCACCAGAAGAACTTCTTGATGCCGAGCCGAGGAATGGCAGGACTCTCATCGAGCATCAGCATGGCTTTTTCCTCCAGCGTCAGGCGGCTGCAGAGGTCAACAGCGCGTTCCCTGGCATTGAGGTCAGGGTTCTGGTAAGGAAAAGTCTGTGCCGACGCTGTCAGGCCGGCACAGAACATAAATACGGTTGATAATAAAGTTAGGTAATTACTTCGTAGGGATAGTTGATAATACATATACTGTTGCGTTACTTGTTTCTGGGTGCAAAGTTAAGAAAAAAATGAGACACGGGCATTCGCTCATGTCTCATATACTTTGTCTGGTGTAACATTGGTCAAATAAAGGTCACTTTGTCAGATGATAAATACCGCCAGGCAATGTTTCGATGTCGTATTCATAGACTTTCCTTACAGGCAGCAGTTCGAAGGAGGTGAGTTCCGACGACTTGAGGGGCTCACGGATACTGGCAGGAGCTAGAAGTGGATTGGGGCATTCGCCAGAGGCCGGTTTCAGTCCGCTGCCTTGAAGGGGTACGTAGGAACGCAGGCGCAGTGTACCTCCAATCTTAGACTTGATGGTAGTCTCCTGTAAGCAGCCTTCCTTCCATTTCATGTCTATCGTAAAGGCACCGCGAGTCTGTAAACCTTTGACCTCACCGTCAGACCAACTGTCGGGCAGGGCAGGTAACAGGTGGACGGCTCCATCATGACTCTGTAAGAGCATCTCGCAGATACCTGCGGCACAGCCGAAGTTGCCGTCGATCTGGAATGGCGGATGGGCATCGAAGAGGTTGGGGTAAGTGCCGCCCCGGGGCCCCCATTCAGTGGTGGCAGGTATCGTTGTCAACAGGTTCTTGATAATCTGGAATGCATGATTGCCATCGAGCATACGTGCCCAGAAGTTGATTTTCCATCCGAGGCTCCAGCCTGTGGCCATGTCACCGCGCTGTTTCAGTGTATTGGCAGCAGCCGTGAACAGTTCAGGGTGGGTGTATGGCGATATCTGATTAGAGGGATACAGACCATAGAGGTGCGAGATATGACGGTGTTCGTCAGTAGGATCGTCGGCATCGATCAACCATTCTTGAAGCTGACCGTAACGACCTATCTGCATGGGCGGCAGCTTTTGGATTGAGGATTGAAGATCGGAGATTGAAGAGTTTTCTTTGCCGAGAATCTTGGCGGCGGCGATGACTTGACTCAGCACGTCGAACACAATCTGGTTGTCCATTGTCGAGCCGGCAGTGACATTTGTGTCCTTGCCCTGTGGACCATGTTCTGGTGATACGGTAGGAACGGTCATCAGCCAGCCTGCGGCATTCTTCAGTTCTCCGTCGGCGGGGTATATCTGCATATAGTCCATCAGGAAATCGGCTGCTCCCTTCATTACGTCATAGTTATTGGCCAGGAATTGCTTATCGCCCGTATACAGGTAGTGTTGCCAGAGATGGGTCGTCAACCAGGCACCTCCTGTGGGGAACATACCCCATGGCGTACCGTCTACAGGTCCGGCTATGCGCCAGAGATCAGTGTTATGATGGGCCACCCACCCACGGCAGCCATACATCTCCTGGGCTGTCTTTGCTCCCGTTACACTCAAGTCGCGAATCATTGAGAACAGGGGCTGCTGGGTTTCGGCAAGGTTGCCTATCAGGGCTGGCCAGTAGTTCATCTCAGCATTGATATTGATGGTGTATTTCGAATCCCAGGCTGCATTGACTTTGTCGTTCCATACGCCCTGCAGGTTGGCTGGCTGACCACCTGGCTGCGATGAAGAAATGAGCAGATAGCGTCCGTACTGCATCATGAGGGAAACCATGTCGAGGTCGGTGCCGTCGAAAGCAGCGAGACGCTTGTCGGTCTCTAGTCCTGAAGTTTCTGTCTTTGGCAGGGTGAGCGTGACGCGGTCATACTGTCTGCGGTATTTTTCCACGTGATCGTTAACGAGCCGCAGATAGTTCTTGCGCTTTGCTCCGGCAATACACTGAATGTTCTTTTGGGTGGGTGTGCCGCTGACATCATGGTAATTGACGAAGTTGGTGGCTGCGGTTATGTAGAGTGTGGCCGTAGTAGCGTTCATGACACTCAGTCCCTCTGTATCTTCAACAATGCTGCCGTCGGTTGTGACCTCCGTGCGGCACTCTGCATGCAGACTGGCAGGAACGCCCTCCTGCTCCACGTTCTGTACAACGGCTATCAACTGGTGCCCCTCCACGCTACGTTTGGTTTCCAACTGACTATCGAACCTGACATTGAAGCGCAATGCCCCTTTTCGGCTCGCTTCGATGCGCATGACAATGACGTTGTCTGCCTGTGAGGCGAAGCAGGTACGCAGGAAGGTGACTCCGTCGACGGTATAGCGGGTAGTCGCGATGGCATTACCAAGGTTCAGCTGACGACGATAGTCGCTGGCTTTGTCCTGCCCCTGAAAATTGAGCATGATGCTGCCCAAAGGCAGATAGCGCATGCCGTGGGGACCCTTGATAAAATGCCTCTCGATGAGGTCGTGGGCATCCTTCTCCTTGCCGGCGAAGATCAGCTGGCGCACCTCTTGCAGATGCTCCTTCGACTCCATACTATTATTTGAATAAGGTGAGCCGCTCCAGAAAGTCTCTTCATTGACCTGGATTTCTTCAGTCTCTACGCCCCCATAGATCATAGCCCCCAACTGGGAATTGCCAATGGGCAGGGCCTCCAACCAGTGGGCGGCGGGTTTGCTGTACCAGAGCGTATGCTGCTGGGCTGTGGCAGTCAGTACGCCCATGGCGCAGGCCACCATTAATGTTACGATTCGTTTCATTTCGTTATGGTTTTAAGTCGGTGCAAAGATACACATTTTTTCGGAAAATAAAAAACCTCGGGACAAGAATCGCTATTCTTGAGTCCCGAGGAAGGAAAAACTACTAACTACTAATATAACTAAAACAATTTTAACCTATTTAATTTCTTTTCTGCTGCAAAGATATAACAAATTTCTGAAAGTCTTTTATTTTTATGTTACATATACTTTTTCATTTGTTTCATACCTAAAAAAAGTGCATTTTTTCTTCACTTTTTCTTATTTAAACAGGCTCTGAGCCATCTTTTCGAGACAGCGGCGCCACGTAAGGAACTCATGTGCAGTACCTTCCGAAACCAGACCTTCGGCATTGAAGCCGGCAGCCTTCAGGGCCTCGACGCTCTTGTTGATGCCGTCGGGGTTCTCCTTGTCACCGCAGCCAACGAAGATGTATTTCACGCACTTGGGATCCTTGATTTCCTCAGGCATATAGGTACCGCCAGAGAGAAGACCCCAGTAGCCGAACACCTCAGGACGACGCAGAGTGATGAGCTTCGTCTCCATGCCACCCATCGAGAGACCGGCCATCGCACGGTTCCACTTGTCGGGCTTGGTGAGGAACTGCTTGTCGATAACGGGGATGAGCTCGTCGATGAGCAGCTTCTCGAACTCCTCGGCGGTGAACTTTCCAATGGTACCGAACTTGAAGTCGTTGGTCAGACCATACGCCATCACCACAATGAAGGGCTTGATCTTGCCGTCGGCAATCAGGTTATCCATGATGATGCCGGCCTTACCTTGTACGGGCCAGCTGGTCTCGTTCTCACCCCAGCCGTGCTGCAGGTAGAGTACAGGGTAGCGCTCCTGAGTGAGTTTGCCGTTCTTCCCTTTTACGAGTTTGCCGTAACCGTCGGGCAGATATACGTTGGCGGTCTGCATCTTGCCGGTGCTCTCAGACCAGAAGTTCACCTGCTGGATGTTGCCATGAGGAATGTCCTTGCGCCAGGCGTAGAAATCCTGATCGGGAGCGGGAATCTCGATACCGCTCTCCCAACGGCAGGAGCCGAAGTAGTTGTGGGTGCCGGGATCGTTGACCACGCCACCGTCGATAGTCAGGTGATAGTAGTGGAAGCCGGGATCCATCGGACCCTCGGTGGTTCCTACCCATACACCTTCCTTATTCTTGCGCAGCACCGTACCGCCACGGCCACCAAGACCGAGGCTGACAATCACTGACTTGGCATCGGGAGCCTCTACACGGAAGCGTGCGAAGCCCTCGCTGTTCACCTGCGGATACTCCTGTCCGGGCTGGTTCATGGGGTTGGGCACCCAGTCGTCCTTCGGAACGCGCTTGTCGGCAGCGGCATCGAAGTCGCGGATGATCTGGAGCGAGCGCTTAGCCTTGAAGTTCTCGTCGAAGGGCAGCGGATGGTTGTTCGCACCCAGCCAGGAGTCCTTGTCGCTGAGATTCCAGAAGGTCACGTTCTTGATGACGTCGGCATGCTTGCGGAAGATCTTGAACAGACGTGCGTACTGGTCTTCCTGCAGGGTGCCGATATAGCCTGCCTGGGGCTTTGCCTCACCACGGGAGAACATCAGCTGGCCACCAGTCTCGGTGTTGGTACGGAGGTCGAGCTCAGTGATGTGGATGATTTTGACAATCTCTTTGAAACGGTTGATGGCCTTCTCAAGTTGCTCCTCATCGGGGAAGTAGATGTTGTAGTGGCCCTGCATGCCGATACCGTCGATGGGCACACCAGCCTCCTTCATCTTCTTGACCATCTCGTAGATACGCTCGCGCTTGCCGTTGTCCACACAGCTGTAGTCGTTGTAGATGAGCACACCGGTGGGATCGGCCTCACGGGCAAATTCGAAAGCCTTGGCAATGAACTCATCGCCGCAGAGCTTGAAATGGCGACTCTGACGATAAGGACTGGCCTTGACCAACTTACCGTCAACAAATTCGAACGGACGGCCGTCGTCGGCCATGGCCTCGTTCACCACGTCCCAGGCATAGACCACGTCCTTATAACGGTTCACCACCGTATGGATATGGTCGCGCAGACGCTCATAGAATACTTCCTTCTTGACGGGCTTTCCCTTCTTGTCAGTAAACATCCAGTCGGCAAACTGGCTGTGCCAGCAGAGGCAGTGTCCGCGCATCTTGATACCATTCTCACGACAGAAATTAGCTATGCTGTCTGCTAAGCCGAAGTTCCATACACCCTCCTTCGGGTGAATCTCGCCTGGCTTCCAAGCATTCTCAGCGGTCACGCTGTTAAACTGCTTCTTGATGATCTCCATCTGAGCAGGATCAGACACGTTGGCCTTGTTCACGGCCACGCCGATGGTAAAGTAATCTTTGTAGGCATCCTTCAGTCCAGGTCCTGCCGAATAGTCAATGGGTCGTCCCCACTGTGCCGAAGCAGTCAGACTGCCTACGGCGATAAGCGTTAGCGCAAAAAGTAATTTTTTCATTTTCTAAAATTTATAAGTCTATTATACAATTATTTGGATGGTGCTTACAAGCTTCTTATTTAAAAAGGTAAGGGAGGAACTGCTTGAAGCCACGGCGCCAGGTGAGCCACTCATGGTCGGTGCCCTGCGACTCGTAGTAGTGGGCATTGATGCCTAGTGCGTTGAGATCGTCGACGAGTTTCTTTGTTCCGAACATCTTGTCCATGCCCTCTGTGCCAATCATCATGAAGAGGCAGCGGATATTCTTATTGAACTCATCGGGACGGGTGAAAATACCGTTGTAGGCCGTTTTCAAGTCAAGGCCGAAGATGGCACCGCTGAAGGTTCCCATATACGAGAACTTATCCATGTTGTTCAATACGACATCGAAGGTCTGGTGGCCTCCCCATGAGAGTCCTGCCATGGCGCGATGGTTGCGGTCGGAGAGGGTACGGAACTCACGGTCGATGGTGGGAATAAGGTCTTGAATCATGACCTTGTAGAACGAATTGCCATAGGTGCTCATTCCCTGGCGGTTGTCTCCGCCATGGAAAGGAGCCTTGACATCACCACTCTCCATGACGACAATCATAGGTACTGCCTCGCCCTTGGCAATGGCATTGTCCAGGATGTGCTGCATGTGGCCCTGCTTGCTCCAGCCTGTCTCGTCCTCGCCCATGCCGTGCTGCAGGTAGAGCACGGGATAGCGCTTCTTGGCATTAGCCTTCAGTTCATATTCGGCAGGGGTATAGACCATGGCATGGCGCCACTCCTGGGTAGATTCAGCAAAATAGTAGATGGAGCGAACTTGTCCGTGAGCGATGCCCTGCTGAGGACGGTAATAGTCGCCCTCTGGCCCCTCAGGAATCTCGATACCGCCTGATTCGCGGTTGCAGCCGAAGAAGGTCTCCGTAGCCGGGTCGATGAACTTCACGCCACCGATATTCATGAAATAGTAGTGGAATCCGGCTACGAGAGGATCGGTGACGGCGCACCAGATGCCTTTCTCGTCGCGGCGCATGTCATACTTCTTACCACAAATGTCAACAATAGCACTGGTAGCCTCAGGGGCATCCAGACGGAAATAGGCACGACCTTCCTTGTCGACCTTCGGGAAGTCATTGCCGGGGATGGTGGTCTCGGCGATGAAAGCATCCTCAGGCACGTCGAATGGTTTCTTCACCTGATAACCCAGCAGTTCGAGCATTCGCTCACCGTATCGGGTTCCGAGTTCACGATAACCCGCAGCATCGAAATGCAATTTGTCGGGACCGTTGGTGCAGCCCGTAGAAGAAATGACCTGAGCGGTGTGGAGGGTCTTTGGCAGGTCGTTGATCTGCTTGTTACAGCCAATGCATACACCTTCGCCATTGGCCTGAACCACCTCACCCACGAGGATGGGCACCTCCTCAGGCTTCAGCTGCAGGTCGCCGAGCATGTTGTCGTACACCTGCTGTACCATGCCGGCCCACTTGGGATCGCCGGTGTTCGTCTCACCCTGATGCATCAGCACGCCCTTGATGACACCGTCTTTCTGAGCCTTCTTGGCCAAAGTGATGAGGCGCTCGTAGGGGTTGTTGTCATACGCAGCAAGCATGGGAATCATCCAGCCTGGGGCCTTCTTGATATAGCTCGAGATGCTGTCAGGGAGGAATCCCTTGATGTCGATGCCACCAATAGCCACGTGGATTACACCTACACGGATATTCTCGGGCAACGTCTTGATCATGGTGCGTCCGAACCAGTCGGCTGGCGTCAGACCAGTGTTGGGACGACAGAGGGGAGCGGAGGCCTCGCACCACTCACCCATCTTACGGCCGCGCTGCGGATCGTCGACGGCAGGCATCAACAGGAACCTTGGTCCTGGACTGGCGATGTCCTGTGCTTCAGGACGGGCAGCGCCCTCCATGTTTGATTGTCCGAAGCAGAGGAAAATGTAGAAATTGGGGTCAGGATTCTGAGCGTTCACCGTCAGGGCGAGCACACTCAGCAGAATAGTTGAAATAAGTTTCTTCATATCTCTTGTCTTTAATTATACACAAATAGCAGCAGAAACCAGCTGTCAGACTGATTTCTGCTGCAAAGGTACGCAGTTTCCGTGAAAACGTTTTTTTTCTGCGTTACATATACTTTGTGAATCGTATCATGGGATGATGCTTTGATGTTAACCTTTCCTAAAAGTCCTGATTTCGTAGGATTCACTCAGACATATTCTTAATATAGGGCAATTCCATCGGATTTTTTATACCATAGAACCGGCAGGCATTTTCGCCGAGGAACAGCTGCTTCTCTGTCCCTGAAAGTTCCTTGCTCTTGAGTATGAAGTCGTAGCTCATGCGGTAGGTGATAGCCGTGATGGTACGTGGATAGTCACTGCCCCACATCAGTTTCTCCATGCCCACCAGCCCGGCAGCCTCGCGTACGGCACGGACAGCGGAGGGGAAAGGATAGAATTCAGAGTTGTAGAGCCATGTGATGCCTCCCGACTCCACCATTACATGGTCATGCTGAGCCAGACGTATCTGTTCCTGCCAGCTTCTGTTCTTCCAAATGGGTGACTGCGGAGGATTGGCCATGCCTAAATGACCGATGGCGATACGTAAGTTTGGACATTCGCTGATCACTTCCTTCATTTCTCCCACCTGAACGTCGCCATCGGCGAGTGTGATGGAGAGGAAGGCATTGCGCTCTTCCATCAGTTTGAACATCTTGATCATCTCAGGGGAGTTGAGTGCCAGATGTTGTTCGTCGGTTATGAGACGATGACCAGGAATGGCCAGCCCTTGAAAGTCGCTGTCGAGAAGTACTTGTGACTGCAGACGGAGGTTGGGCTGGAAGAAGTTCACCATGCCGCAGACAATAAAACGGTCAGGGTATTTCTCACCCACTTTCTGGAGATAACGGTTCTGACAGCCGTCAATCAGTTCCTGTACGACGACGGCAGCAGACACTTGGGCATAGTCCATGTTCGACAGAAAGACTTCAGCCGTGTTCCTTCCGTCAATCATGAATGGCGGTATCATCTGTACTTCTTCACCAAGAAAGATCGAACGACCGTTCTTTTTGGATTTGATGACCTTACCATTCCATGTTGTATTCTGTTTTAGCCACAGGTGGCTATGTGCATCAACAATTATCATAACATTACTTTTCTATATCATTTAACTTCTCATAATTCTTGGGCGACTCCTTTCCAAACAGATACTGGCGCTGATAACCACCAAAGTCGATGACGATCTTCTCAAACACAATACCGGGATCCTGAGGATGCAACGTCAGGATATGGGTGTCGAGACTATCGTCAAGCGGCAACTCCACTGTCTTTTCCACCACACGACGGGCTACGGTGGGGTAGTAGATACTGTAGATGTTCTCTGGCTTCTCGTTCAAGTTGCTGTTGAAGTTGACGTTTACAGGCTGCCCCTTGTCGATAGACACATCATAGACAAGACCGCCCTTGTCGAGGAAATCAAGGGTAGACTTGGTAACGATATGAACCTTGGCAGTCTTCTGGCCTTTGGCTTTGAATCGGTAGATGAGCTTTGCATCGCCAGTATCGGTGGTGTAAGGCATCAGGGCGATACCGCTCAGCGTACGGCCCATATAGGGGATGACAGTCCATTCCGCACCGTCCATAGAGACTTTTTGGAAGGCATGTTCGGCCTCCATGCTGATATAGCCGTCGCGAGGACTGAAAGTCGGACCCACTTCGGGTTCAGGCACGGTCTTCAGATCGGGACAGACATCGGCCTTGAACCAGTCGTTCCAGTCCTTATAGCTGATGTGCTTTTGCGTCATCATACCGTCCCATTTGCCCCCGGCAATCTCCTTGTTGTATTGCAAACAGAGCAGAGAGTCGCGCAGGAATGCCTGACGACAGCGTTCTGCCCAGCAGTTGGCATCAGGATCACCCTGAGCTGCCAGCGCATGGTTCATGGCCTGTGCATAGTACATCTCATAGATGTTGCCCATGGCCTGTACGGGAAAGAGGATGATCTGACGATAAGCGTCACGCTGGTCTTCACGCAAGGTGATGAACTGCCGCAAGGCGCGAGTCTCCAGAGCCTGATACTCACTGACCACCTGTGCAAACTCCTCTGTCGTATACGTTCTCGCATCTAGCATCTCTGCCGTAATACGGCCATTGTACTTACAGACAAGATTCAAGATCGATGCAGCTTCCTCTGCCTGTTCTTTGCCAAAGTTCTCGGCACAGAAGTCACGAGTGTGATCAAGCAGATTATCCACCTGATATTTCGAGGGATTCCACGCCATGTCCATGAACAGCTGGATGGGATATTCCATAGGTTTTAAGTCGCCTACGTTCAGAATCCAAAGTTTCTGGATACCACCGTTATAGGCAAGCTGAAGCTGTTCCCACATGTTCTGGATAGGTGTGACATTAATCCATTTCGAGTTTCGGGGAGCTCCCACGTAGTCAACATGGTAGTATAGTCCCCAACCGCCCTTGCGCAGTTTCTCCTGTGCTGTCGGAAGGCGTCGCACATTGCCCCAGTTATCGTCGCAGAGTAGCACCGTCACGTCATCGGGTACCCGCAGTCCTGCATCGTAGTAGTCCTGTACCTCTTTATACAATGCCCATATCTGCGGTGTCTCCTTGGCCGGACGTTTCGTCACTTCCTTGATGATACGGCGCTGGTTGTCGATGATATTCTCCAGCAGTTTGGTGTCCGTGCCGTTGCCCATGGCCTCGTCACCATCGCCGCGCATACCGATGGTGACGATGTCATCGGTACCCTTCATTCGCTCAATGCCCTCACGGAAGAAACGGTCGAGGTTCTCTTTGTTCGTGGAATAGTTCCATGCACCCCATCCCTTGCGGTCGCGGGCATATTCCTGATGGTTGCGGGCCATCGGTTCATGGTGCGACGTGCCCATCATCACCCCCATGGCATCAGCCGTCTTCAGGTTCTCAGGGTCGTCGGCGTAAAAAGCCCAGCCCCACATGGCAGGCCATAGGTAGTTGCCCTTCAGACGAAGAATCAGCTCAAACACTTTCTCGTAGAATCGATGGTCGCCGTAGTCCGTGCCGAAAGTGTTCTTCACCCATGAGGTCAGACATGGGGCCTCGTCATTGAGGAACAGTCCGCGATAACGTATGGCAGGCTCTCCATCCGTATATTCGCCCTCTTTGATAAAGAGCTCAGGATGTTTTTCAATAGGGACGTCAGCCCAATAGTGCCAAGGAGAGACACCGATCTGTCTCGACAGCTCATAGATACCATAGACAGTGCCTCGCTTGTCGCTGCCTGCAATGACAAGCTGTCTGCCAATGGTCTTAATGATATACTTCTCTGTCTTGCCTTTCAGGTCATGGAGCAAGCCTTGCTTGACCCACATGTCGATCTGTGCATTCTGGCCGACGGTGCCGATCACTATTTTTGCATCGCTTTCGCTATGCTGGGGCCACACACCTGTCACTTTCTGGAAGTCGGTCTGAAGACTGAACACGGCTTTTTGTACACAACTATGCTCCTTGTCGGCAAAACCGATGGTAACATCTTTCAGCGGCCACGTACCCGTTGCCGACTGGAACACGACAAACTCTTCGGCGGCCATGCACCCTAACGGAAGGGCGGCAGACAACAAAATGGCTAAACATACTTTTAGTCCTTGGTATTTTGCTTGTATCATGTAGTTATTATTTTGATTTTGGGTGCAAAGTTAGCTATTATTTTGCATAAAAACATCAATATATGTCTCATGAACTTTATTTTTTGTCGCATTTTTTTTTTATAATCGCAAAAAAGTATTAACTTTGCCCCGGAATTAAGCGTTACTCAAAACATGTGGCCTAGGTCATTACTAACTATTATAACTATTTTTCTGTCTATAAGCACCCATGCGCAGACAGGAAAATTCTTCAATCCTGACAAACAACTTTCTAGTAGTTTTGTCACTCAAGTCTATATCGACCGCGAAGGATTCCTATGGGCGTCCACCCGTGACGGTATCAACCGTTACGATGGTTATCAGTTCCGTGTCATCCGTCGGGAGAATGCCAGTGACAAGTCGCTTGCCAGTAACTATGTAAATACCATCATGCAGGATCGTAACGGTCTGTTCTATTTCGGTATGTACGGTTCCCTGCAGACCTGGGACGGCAGGGTGTTCAACAATGTGACGATGACTGACCTCAAGGGGCAGAAAGGTAATTGTTATGCCAATTGCTTCTTGGAGCGTAAGAACGGAGAAGTACTCGCCGGCACATCCGGACTCGGTGTGTTGAAGTTCTCCGACAAGTCGCATGCCACCCAGCTCGGTGGCCCGCTTGCCGGATTCCATACCATCAACTCCATGATTGAGGACAAGAAGGGGCGTCTCTGGCTCGTGGCTGACAGTAGAGGTGTTGTCTGTTATGACGGTCAGAGTGTCAAGCATTATCTCACGGACCGCAATGACCTGATATTCTACAGCCTCTGTGAAGACCCTCAAGGCGTCATCTACGTGGGCACTACCAATTCCGGTGTCTTCCGCCTAAGTGGTAATGACTTCGTGCATATCGAAGGAACCGACGGGCATTCTGTATCCTCACTATATTGTGACCATTTCGGAAATATCATCATCGGATATGACGGTCAGGGCATTGCCATTTACGAATCGCAGAATGATCAGGTCATCGACAATCCCTTCTTCAGTATGGAGGTTGACTTGGCCAAAAGCAAGGTCTATTCCATTACCGAGGACAAGAGCGGTAATCTTTGGTTCGGCCTTCTGCAGAAAGGCATTTACATGCAGCCCATCTCGTTTGCCGGCTTCAATTATATGGGTTACAAACTGGGTGCCCGAAATCTCATCGGCAATGCGTGTGTCATCAGTACCCTCATCGACAGTCAGGGACGCATCTGGATAGGTACTGACAAGGATGGCCTCTATAGCTTTGACAAACAGATGCGACCATTAAAACACTATCTGAGTGGTATTCCCTCAACGGTGATGTCGCTCGAAGAAGACGGCAATGGACATATCTGGGTGGGATCATATGGCGATGGCATAGGATGGATTGATCCTGCCTCCCAGCAGTATCACCCAGTGGTATTTCCTGACGACCAGCATCTCATAGTGATGGATATAGACTGTGACAAGCAAGGTCATCTATGGCTCGCCACCTTGAAATACGGTCTGCTCTGTATGGACAGCAAGGGCAACTTCCTGAAACGCTATATGATGAAGGAGGGCGCTGAGACCAACCGTCAGTTGAACAGTCTTACGAACAACTATGTGTCGCAGATATGTGTTTCTCCCGACGGCAAGCGTATCTATGTCTCCACATCGATGGGACTCTGTTGTCTGGACCTTGAACGCGACAGCTGGATCAGCTCATTTGGCACTAATAGTCCCAATTACAGTACTCCAGTTAGAATCGCCCGTGAATATGACGGCCGCATCTGGGTGGGAACTAACAATGGTCTCTATTGCTACACTCTCAATGGAAAGGTGGATAAGCACTATACACGTGAAAACGGTTTGCCTGATAACGGTATTTCCACCATTGAGCGACATCCTGACGGCAAACTGTGGATAGGTACTAATCACGGACTGAGTTGTCTGGATCCTAAAACCGGACTGTTTCAGAACTACTTTGCCGATGACGGTCTGCAGGGTAATGAGTTTAGCGACGGATCCTCTTGCATCTCCGCCGATGGCACACTGCTCTTCGGCGGTACGGGTGGAGTCACTTGGTTCCGGCCTTCAGACATCACACAGCGGAAGTGGGACGCTCATGTGCAGTTGACCTCTTTCATCATCAACGGTGTCCCCATAGCAGGCAACTCCAAATCAGGCAACTATCAAGTGACAGACACCACCGTCTTTGCCAGCCGTCGCTTCGAGCTGAGTTATCATGACAACAGTTTTGCCATCCAGTTCTCCACGTTAACCTATGAGAATCCGGAGCATATCTCCTATCTCTATAGTATCAATGGTGAACCCTTCATCCGACTGCAGCCGGGTCTCAATGTACTTTCTTTCTCCCATTTGCCTCAGGGCTCCTATCGTTTCCGCGTAAAAGCCGAGCGTAATCATGTGGAGACACCAGAGCGGGTGTTTACAGTGGTCATCCATAGTCCCTGGTACCGTTCTGCGTGGGCATACTGCTTCTACGCACTGGTGATCGGCCTCTTTGTGTGGCAGTATCTGGCCTACCGCAGGCATCGTGAACAGAGCCGTCTCCGACTGCAGGCACATATTCATGCCGAGGAGATGGGTGAGGCTAAGCTGCGCTTCTTCATGAATATGAGCCATGAGATCCGTACACCAATGACCCTGATCATCACGCCTCTGCTCTCACTGCTGAAAAATGAGAATGACCCCAGTCGCAAGAGTGTCTACGAGACCATCAAGCGCAATGCTGAGCGAATCCTCAGCCTGATCAACCAGATGATGGACCTTCGGAAGATTGACAAGGGGCAGATGCAGATGCGCATGAGCGAGACCGATCTTATCAGCTTTGTAAAAGATATCTACGACCTGTTCAAGAGTCAGGCCAAGGCCAAGAACCTCACACTGTTCTTTAATCACGATGCAGAGACACTGCCGGTATGGATCGACCGTTCTAATTTTGACAAGGTTGTGATGAACGTCATATCCAATGCCTTCAAATATACGCCTTCTGGTGGTGAGATCGGTATTGAACTGACACATGATGACCACTATGCTACCATCGCCATCCATGACAATGGCGAGCAGATTCCTGAGGACAAGCTTGATAAGATTTTCGAGAGATTCTACCAGACAGCCTCCAGCGTCAACGACCGTCATGCGGGCACAGGCATTGGTCTGGATCTGACGCGATCGCTTGTCGAACTCCATCACGGCACGATCTCTGCCCATAATCTGAAGCAGGGCTGTGAGTTCGTGATTACCATCCCGCTGGGAAATGCGCACCTGAAGCCAGAGGAAATGATCCTGAAGAAAGAAGATGCAGTCGTAGCAGAAGAACCGGTATTTGAGGAAGAGCAGGAGATGGCAATGCCGATCATCGACCTGCCCCAAAACCGCAGACTGACCCTTGTCATCGCTGAAGATGATGATGAGATCAGAGACTATCTGGAGAGCGAGCTTTCAAACGACTATGATGTCAGGACCTGCTCTAACGGACGTGAAGCCCTCGGTGAGATCCATCGCATCATTCCTGATCTTGTCATCAGTGACGTGATGATGCCCGAGCTTGATGGTAATGCCCTCTGCTCTAAGTTGAAGTCGAATCCCAACACTAATTATATCCCTGTGATTCTGCTGACGGCCAAGAGCAGAGACGAAGACAAGTTGGAAGGACTGGAAACAGGTGCAGATGCCTATATTGTCAAACCGTTTAATATGGACATCCTGCGCCGTACCGTCATTAACCTCATCAACAGCCACCGTCTCCTTCGCCTGAAGTACGAGCGTAACGATGACTTGGAGGAGCAGGTCGACGAGATTCGCCTAAAGTCTCCTGACGAGAAACTGTTGGAGCGCATCATGGAATGCATCAACAAGAACCTCAGCAATTCTGATCTCAGCGTGGATATGATTGCAGACCAGGCAGGCATCAGCCGTGTCCACCTGCATCGTAAGATGAAGGAACTGACAGGCCAGACACCTCACGACTTCATCCGTAACATTCGTCTGAAGAAGGCTGCCCAGTTGCTTACCACTCAGGGTATGAACGTCACAGAGATTATGTATGCCTGTGGTTTCTCCAATTCAGCATCATTCTCTACCGTTTTTAAGAAATTCTATGGTATGTCCCCCCGCGACTATATGCGAGAGCACGAGGAACGGAGATAACGCTCTACTTCCCAGTCATTTGCGTACGCCAAAGTCTTTGCGGGATTTATCATTGATGATACGACTGGCCTGACGACCATCGAAGCAAGTGGGGCGAATGATGAAATCTGGCACATTGAAGGAAAGGAACCGATTGCGATAGAACCGGCGTGGATTTCGCTGTGGCAGCATGAATGCCTTGGTGACAATGCCCTTGCCATCGACGTGACAGAAATAGGGTCGTGTGAAGAGTCCGTCGTCGCGACGGGAACTCAGTACGAGCCAGCGTGAGTTGGTGCTCCAGTTGTGGAACGATTCCGTATCTTCAGAGTTAGCACCCGTCATAGGGCGGCTCTCTCCTGTAGTGAGATCGAGCAGATAGAGGTCGGCCTCATGATGCCAGATGCTGAATTGTCCGTAGTCGGCGAGGGTGTAACAAAGGAAACGTCCGTCGTAGGAGGGACGAGGGAAAGATACCGATTTGTTCAGAGCCTTGGCATTGACAATCGTGTCTATACGACTGCCGAAGTTGCCCGTCGCGGGATCGAAATCGATGCGACAGAGATTGTAGTGGATCGAGTCGAGCTGGTGACTACCCTCAGGAATGGCGTTGGCCGCACAGAAATAGAGTGAACGGCCATCAGCCGAAAAGACGGGAAAAGTTTCATAGACAGAGTCTTGTTTGATAATGGGCGAAAGCAGCAGTTCATTTTTTTCTACGTCGTAGACCTGAAGGTCGGAAGCGGTATCGAAGACCTCGATGCGGTTGGGGTCAGCATTGTGGAACAACTGGCTTGTGGCGTTGGTCGAATAAGCGATATATCGTCCCGAAGGATGCCAGTAGGGGTAGACACAGAAACCGAGCGTCTGATCGGTCTTAGTGTTGTAGGCAGCAAGAGGACCGCCGTTTTGGCGTAGCAGTGTGGCACCGTGCGGGCCACGGATATGCAGGCTCAAATCGGCAGGGTTGCCACGGTTGAAGCTATGGCAGTTGACGCAACCCTCGAACTGTGTATTCTCGATCAACGGATGCTCATCGAACGAGGAGAGGTCGCGTTCGTAAATGCCCATTTTGCTCCACACCTCATAGCCTGGTGCGATCAGGCGGAAGCAGATACCGTAGTCGATACTGTCAGGACTCACATAGATCGGGAAAGGAAGATAGGTATGCCAACCATCGGCATATTTGGCTGAAACTGTCACGATGAGCGAGTCACCACTATTCTGAGTGAGCAGTGTATGCCAGTCGTCAAGGTCGAAGTCTACAGTTTCTTCACCTTGGCTGTGCAGGTTATGTCCGTGACGGTCAGTAATGAGGGCATCAATACGCAATGCTTTCTCATCGGTCAGGTTAAAGTTAAGAGGCGCCACATTCACGGGAATGGTAACACCGAGGTAGTCGGGATAGATATCAGGCAGTACATTTTCCTGCTTTGCATCACTGACAGTTTCGGTAGCACAGGCAGAGAACAGCAGAAGGGAGAGGAGTGTATATAGAATCTTTTCCATTTTTCTTAACTCTATTTTTTAACTTTTTGAAGGTGAAGTAGTAATTCTTTATAGCTGTCGCGGTCGTCAGTCAGCACATAGTATGCCATCAGATATTCAAGGGCCAGACGATTATCTGTATTGTTAAAGAAGAGGCTTTCGAGCATCTCCGGGGTCACATGGTCGCTAAAGTAATAATCCTTATTGTATGCAAGTTGGCGCAAACGCCCGTATTCAGGATGCTTGGCTATCGCCTCTTCATTCCCCAACAGGGGTAGAGTCTCATTGGCCCATTCACGATAGAAGAGGGTTTTCTTCAGAGCAAGGAGATATTTGCGTGCCACTTCGTAGCTGCCAATGATCAGATTAGTCTGTGCCAGTCGTTTGTAGCATCGGCCACTTTTCTGGAAGTCAAGAATTGCTTCCTGAGCCTCGAACACTGTTCGTTGGGCGACATAAATCATACCCAACTGATAGAAAGCCTCGGCTGTAGGCAGAGGACTGGTCGCATCGCTTTGGACATCGGGCAGCAGACCTGCGATACCATTCTGATTATAATCGAACAAGTGGTCGACGAGCTGGCCGCGCATCGCCAAGGCAAGATTCTGCACCGTCACTCCAACTTGGTTGTTAGGTTTCTCAGCGTTGATGGTTTCAAGTATACGATTCCATTGCTGGTAACGGGCCATGAAGTCGTATTGCATCACCTTCTCTGCCTTGAAATTAGCGTTTTTCCAGACGAGACTTCCCATGATAGCAACGACCAATGCGTAGGAGCAGAGCGGCAGAATAGAACGGCTCGAAGCGGTGATCCACTTCCGACAGATCCAGACCAGGAACGGGAGAATGATGGTGGACAGCCATGCAGCATAAAGTAGTGCAGGGAAGAATGAAGGGTAGCGATGGTAGTGGCTACCCCCCCAGGCCATCCAATAGAGTATCGGAATGGTGACAACAATTAGGATGCGGCGAACCCATCCGTCAGGTAAACGGACAAGCCCCCAGATAGCGAACTGCGTAAGCAGGACAGCCCAGACGCCTCCTAAAAGTGCATTCTCGTCAAGCAGGAAGAGCCAGAGCAGGAACGAGGGCACAAAACTCAGGCCATAGAGCCATCCCCACTGGGTCAGGCGGAGCATCAGCAGTTGAACCAGCGAGAGCAGAACAGCAATGATAAGCGCCCCCACCCATGCATAAAGGAAAAACTGTGTGCAGAAGCGTCCCAGCAGATCGGCTATACCGCCTGGCAGTTTCACAATCTCCCACACATAGTTGCTGTCGAAGAGGAATAGCTGATACTGTTCCTGATAATGTAGATGATGTGGATAAGCCAGTCCGAAGAAGAGGAAGACAGCCACACCAAAGAGGAGTGTGAAGAGTACTTCGCCAGTGAAGTGTGATGCGTGAGTTATTATATGTAATTTCTTCATTCGAACCTACTTTTTTGACGTTTTTAAATCTCACTTACCTAACCTTGGAAAATCATAAACCAGATACTGCATGTTGTGTTCGATAGGATAGTTCGTGAGTCGCCCAGAGCGTGTTACAAACGACAGGATGCCATTATATACACCATTACCAAATGTGTATTGGGTGGCGTAGATGTTGATATGGTGAACGCGGCGGGCATCATAGTTCAGAAGTTGATCTATGTCGTTGACAGGCATGCCGTCGATCAGTACAAGTGTTGGTATTGAACTATTGTAGACGTCCTGCTCTCTACGGACGATCAACCTTTGTACACCATTTATTTTTGTATTTCTAACACAGCTAACATATTCGAGCAGTACTTCCCTGATCGTGTGGAACTGGCGGTATTCATCTAGATTATAGGTCAAATCAGGTTTGGTGCCTAACACCGTTTCCTCGTAGTCTAAAGGTACAACTTCTTCAGCCGTGTCTTGTTCACGCTTGGCGGGTTTGATGGCAATCTGATGCCGCTGCATGTCAAGGGAACGGGCTTCCACCTCACTTCGCTTGTAATTGAATATGAGATGCGGGAGCTGCTTAGGAAACAGGGAGGCAAATGGATTTATCATCTCGATAGGCAGATTCACACCAGTGGATGACATGGCAGAGAGCACTAACGGCAGACGACCATGGATGCCGAAGGTGTAGAAGACTGCCAGTGAGTCATTAACCATCTTTCCCTCAAAATAATGTATTTGTTTCCCTACGATACTTAAGGACGGATAAATCTGACTGGCCTTGAAAGTATTGCCATCAACTACGTTCTTAATACGCGCCTTAGTGATATGGCCTTCCGTCTCACGCTCATCTACATCCTTTTTGTCTACCAAATCCGTAATAGGACCACTTGCTGACACATAGCTCAAGGAATCGGGATGCGTGATGGCAACCCATTTGATATCGTCGTCAGCACTTTTGTGAAGAGCATTTATGACAGCGACAAGGCAGTGAGACACATCGGCATTGTGGCGTGAATAGACTGACAAAACATAATAACCGCTATGGAGGTCGGGGGGCAGTTCTACAATGCCAGTTCCCTCTCCTCCTTTAAGACTTATTACGACACCGGCTGCCAAACTGTGCAAATCACACAGTTCTGCGTATGCTATCTGGGCATCGTCGTCAGTCACGCTGACTTCCATTGCCTCACCGGCAAGATACCATGTGCGGTCTGTCCTAATAGTCGTAGCAAAGATACTCATGGCAAGCACCATCGCAGCTATCAGTGTCAATATTCTGTTTCTCATCTTCAACATAATTAATCTTCCCAATAATCAGGTTTCATATCAGTGGCACCATGTAATCTGACATCAAGCTGGTAGTCATAGGCCCAGGCTGTTTGTAACGTGCCACCGGGCTTATATCTTTCATCTTTCCATTCGCACAGGTACATACCCTCTTTCGTTACCATTCGGTAGCAGTCTTGCTCATTACAATCGTCAAGCCATTTGCGGGCGTCTTTCTTATAAGGATGGTCGATAGAATAATCCTTAGGAACGAGGAAGAACCTGTATTCACTCGTGTTCAACGAGCATCCCACAAATCCTATCACGTGCTTGTCTGACGTAAGACAATGGATATTGGTAGGTAGGGCAGACGGTAACGGTGTGAACAAACCTCCCATCTCAGTGCTTGTCTGACGCCGTGCAAGTTCATACTCGTACTCAGCCTTTGAGATGGCACGCTGATGTACCAGACCACTGTACTTATAATACATTCGCTCATTGCCATGGTCAATATCGTACAGCTTGACTCTTCGGATGTGCTGTCCTTCGTAGCTGGCACTTGAACTTACCAAGATGGTAGTGCCAGCAGCACTTTTCCAGCCTCGCGAAGGGAACTGGTTAGGATCAAAGACTGCGGAAGATGTCGTGATATCGAAATATATCTGGGTTGTGTAATCTGGATGCACTTCCCATGTCTCTTCGTATGTCCACGAATAGTAATTCAACTTATTAGGATCGAAGGGGGCATCGGGTGTTACAAGCACATCGAGACTACTCTCTGGTGTCTCCTGCAGCACGTTCACTTCTGAAATCTTTTCTGTACTAAGAGGTCTCTGAGGTTCAGATTCATAGACCTCGCCATTAGTCTCGATATGCAGATAGTATTCCACGTCAGGATTGAGGGCACCAATCTGACAGGAATAATAGTCATTGGCGGCCTGTGTCTGATATTCAGAACCGTCAGTTCCGCGTACAATGACTTTTGCTCCCGTAACCATCCGAGGTACATTGGAAGAATTGACAGGCTGTGTGCGCGACAGGACAAACTTATTCAATTGAGAAGCACATATCGAGCCTTCGACAACGAGCAAGTCGGAATCTTCTGAAGGAATGTCTGCTTCGTATTCTTCAATACAGCCCGATAGTGTACATACACATACCATCAGGCATAGCACATAATATAGCGATTTCTGTAGTTTCATCATATCTTAGTTAAATCGTATATTAAGTGAAACATAGGGAATGGCAGTGCCAAACACAGATAACTTATACCCCGTCACTCGCCCTCCTTCGGTGATGTAATAGATTGAATAGGCATTTCTGCGTGCAAGGGCATTATATACACCTATCGAGAACGACGTGTGTAGAAAACTCGTCAGTTTGTGGGTCGGCTCTATATTGAACGCAAGATCCAAACGCATATAGTCAGGAATCCGGTAGGTGTTGCGGTCAGTATAGTATGGCATGTATTTCTGATTATACGAATCATAATATTTGCCGGCTGGCAGTGTTGTCGGACGGCCTGTAGCATAGTTGAAGTTACTTGAAAAGCTATATCTCTCGGTAAACTTGTAGTTGAGTACAGCCTTTACTTCATGTGGCCTGTCATATTCTGCAGGGTACCACTCGCCATCGTTCAGAGGCGTGGCCACCCGCTTGTCATCCTGACGGAGCAAAGAACGTGAGAATGTGTAGTTTACCCACCCATTTATCTTTCCTAAAGGCTTCTTCGCCTGAAGTTCTATGCCGTAGGCTTGTCCCTTGGTTGAGATAACGTCAGTCTCAAGGTGGGGGTTCATCAACAAGACAGCAGAACTGCGATAGTTGAGATAATCGTTAATGTACTTGTAGTAAATCTCTGCAGAGAACTCATATTCTTTACGGGCTGTCTCATGATAGACTCCAGCCGCCACCTGCCAGCCATTCTGAGGCTTGATATTAAGGTCGGAGAGCTTCCATATATCAGTAGGGGACATGATAGAAGTATTCGACACTTTATGGATATACTGATGCATCGTGTTGAAACCTATCTTCAATGAAAGGTTTTCCTGAAGGGAATAGCGGGCTGATAAGCGTAACTCTGGAGCATGATAGGTTTTTATAATACCTGTTTCATGACGCGTTTCCAATAATGTTTCCTCTGTAGGAAGTTCACCGTCTAGATATATATTCACATCACGAGGGCCAAGCGCATTGAACATAGAATAACGCAAGCCTGCAGAAACCGACAGCTTTTCTGTGAGTGAACACTCATAGTCTATATACGCAGCACTCTCCAGTGCCTTTTCTCTCTGTAGTTGATCTGTCTTTATGCACGATTCTCCCCCGATAGGCTCATACTTTCCTGCCTGCACATTGTAATGAAGTATAGAGAGTCCATAAGAGAGAGTATGCTTTTCTTTCAGACGATGGCGAATATGCAGCTTACCCCATAACTGGTCAATGCCAAAACTCAATCGGGCAGCCATAGAAGGCACGTTCCTGTCCTCATTGAAATAATCGTAGTGGTCAAGTCCGCCAGAAAGTGTAGCTGTCACTCTTTCATTCAAGATGGAGCGCCATTCAGCAGAGATGTTACGGTTTTGATAGCCATAACTATCCTTTGAACTGAACGAGAACTTGTCTTTACTCCAATATCCATATACCTTGAGGCGATGCATACTATTGGGTTTCCATGTCAGTACACCGCCCAAGTCATAGAAGTTTGCAGTGCCGTTTTTGTAGCCGCTCTTTTCTGGCAACTTCTTGAGTATCCAGTCACTATAGGTTGCACGACCATTTAATAGCAGCGATACGTGTTCCTTAACGATCGGTATCTCAATATTGGCCTTACTGGTAAGTGCACCAATACTTGCAGAGCCGGTAAGCTTCTGCATATTTGCCTCCTTCGACGTCACTTTCAGTACACTGCTTATCCTACCTCCATATTCTACAGGAATACTCGACTTGAACAGCTCCACATCCTCAACCGCATCGGAATTGAACGACGTGAACAGTCCGAACAGGTGTGACGGATTATACACTGTTCCTCCATTGAAAAGTATGAGGTTCTGGTCGGTTGCACCACCTCGTACATTAAATCCGCTTGAAGCCTCTCCAACGGTAGTGACACCAGGCAGCGTAAGCACTATCTTCATAATATCCGACTCGCCGAAGGCTGATGGAATATTTTTAAGTATCTGGGGCTTGAACTTCTCAGAACCCATCATCATGTTGTTTACAGCCGACTGGCGACCACCGACAACGACGATTTCGTCAAGTTCCTGATCATCTGCAATGCTTGCCTTTGCTTTCTTCACGCCAGGGACTACATACACCTTCGTATCTGCCGAAGCTACTGCATTTGCAATCGAATCATTATCAAGAACGGGTATGCCGGTGATAAGAAGAGCCCCTTCTAAGCCTTCCCCCATAGGGGAGGCTTCTGGATTTACCACAGATTTCTTTGTTGCAACTTCTTCTGTAGGGAAGACATTTTGTTCCCCCTTCCCTATCTGCGAGGGGGCAGGGGAGAGGCTTCTCACCACTTTTACGAGGCTTTTCTCGCGCTCACTCTTTGAGAAGGAAAGACGATTCTTCTTGGCAAATTGCTTTATCTGCTTTTTCTGTTCAGGGAAAAGTTTTGCGACATCCGAAGCGCGTTTCACATGATACATTTTCCCGTCTGAAGTAATGAGCATATAATGCTCTTCAGTATCAAGAGTCTTGAGATATCTCTTTCCTTCAAAAGATCTTTCGCGACCATAGGTCTTCCATACGCTATGATATAAACGAATACCGTTTAAACTACCATCACAAAGTAGAGATGCATATCGTAAACTATCCTCCGGATCATGCACATATCTGTGACCATCCATCTCAAACCAGTCAATAAATACCTGTTCAGGCTGGCAAAACACTCTACCCCCAGGAGGAAGAACTACAACACATTGTTTTAATTGGTCGAAACGCAGTTGTACCTCCTCATAGACCACGCCATGATAGCTGATACGACCCTTATACATATCAGTATTGCCGTTATAATATGGGATGTCGTACCACAACATTTTTGAGTACTGCGGCTCAACCGCCCCTACATACAGACGAGCATAATCAGAAGCAGAGGAAAGACTGTGGGCAGGCGTGTCATCAGGAATGTAATACTCCTGAGCTCCTGCATTCTGAACCAGAGTCATCAGGCAGACAAACACCAACCAATACTTTTTCATGCTCGTATACATGTTCCTGCCCTGATCAGAATACCTTGCTAAACTCGTTGACGCTGATTCTGACAGGTTCAATCATGAACTCCGGACGGTTATAGCTCTTCAGAAGGCTGATATGCAGTTCAGGGTCTTCCTGTGGCAAGAGGAATGCCTTCCCAACTTTCCCATTGTTGAAATAGGCAAAATAGACACGACTGTAGTTGTCATCGTCACGACGGCTGGCAAGCATGATCCAATGTCCGTTGCTCGACCATGAAGGGTAGCTGTCAGAATAGCCATCACTGTTGACGAGGGTGAGATCAATTGGCGAAGAGTTTTCCGGGTTGAGGGCTGTGCCTGTATACTGATCCATTGGTATACAAACGATGTCACCATCATGGTGCCTGCTATGGAAACAGCCATACTGTCCTATCGCAAACAGCAGATAGCGGCCGTCGGGACTGATGCGTGGCAACGTGACGCTCTTATCGGCCGATGCAGCATCATACACCAATTCCTCTTCGCCGAAATTGTGCGTTGCCAAATCAAAGGAACGTCGGTAGAGGTTATATTGTATTTTAGGGTATGTCGTTCTGATATCCTTGTCGCGCATCTCTTCCGGAAGCGGTACAGACTTACCGTAATAGAGGTATTTGCCATCAGGAGACCAGGTAGGATATATCTCCAAAAGGGTGGAATCGTTGCTGACGATGCTCACCGAGTCTTTCTCTACATCATAGAGAATCAAATCGCTGGCCAGATCGTAAACCTCAATCTTATTGGGATTTAACGTATGGAAAGCCTGCCGTGTCAGGTTGGTTGAGAATGCTACCAGCTTGGCCGTAGGATGCCATGAGGGATAGACACCTGCAGAGATGGTATTGTCGCGCTTCAGATTAACTTTTGAGACCTTACCGTCGTTTACAATAACGGTACAACTATTAGAGAGGCGCACGTGAAAGAGCATGTTATCGGTCTTGTAGTTCTGATAGCTGTGGCAGTTAATGCACTGGCCTATTTTATTGTTATTCATGGTAATCTCATTGTTGAAGATCTGAGATTCTTCGAACGAGGTGAGGTTGCGCTGGGCGATTTCCATGTAGGTCCATGCGACATACGATGGTTCGATGAGACGGTACGACAGATACTTGTCGATAGGCTCTTCGGCTACATGTATTTCAAACGGGCTGAACGACAGCCATTCGCCTTCTTTCTGTCCCCAAACCTCTACCTTGATGCTCTTACCCTTTGAAGTATCGAGCATGTCGTGCCATTCTGTTTCGGGTATCTGAACCTTCACACCATCGCCGTAGGTCTGCTGCTGGCCATCGGGCGTAGTGAGACGTGCCACGCACGCCTCATACTCGTCAGACGGAAGCATGAAGTTGAGTGGCGCAATGTTGCAAGGCACGGTGACATTGCAATAATCTGGGAAGATGGCTGGAAGGCCAGAGGCCACAGAGGATGCAGAGGGTACGGAGGGATGATTCGCGCATGATAATACCAACAAGGCAACAGCCAGAAGTTGGAAATAGGGGCGGATATATCTTTTCATTGTTTTCTTATGCATGAATGTCGTTTCCAATATTGCCAGTTATATTAATAGGTTTTCTTCCGAAGATGTTATACCACCAAAAGGTGTCTCCAAACTCTTCACGCATCTCTTCACCTACCTGTTCAATTGTCATACTAGGCTTTGCATGACTTTCCAAGGTTGCCCAGAACTGTTTGTAACGCTCAAAAACAGACTGCTCTACTGGGAGCATCATGCGTTTTTCTTCTGGTGCCTTGTCCATAAACAGGATATAAGCTTCCTGCGCATGCAAGGGAAACTGCTCGTCGAGGTGCAACTTCACATAGTTGCGTAAGGATGCCCAAAAGCGGCGTGAGTCGCAACGCAGCATGGAATATAACAATGCCTGTTCCGAAGCCACTTTACTATCGGATTCGTACCAGAGGCTGATACCATTGACAATATAGCTCTCACTGTTCTCAACGCCAGTGAGCTCATCGGGGTAGCATTTCTGCAGTTCCCTTATCTTTTCTGTAACCGGTGCCGGTTGCCAGTTGCCGTAGAACGGATGATGATGCAAGATCGTGGTATAGCGTTCTACCAGTTTTTCATCCCCGACAGCCAGTGCGCAACGAGTAAGCATTTTCAAATAGAAGGGTGAGAAGCCTGCCTGTATGGCATTTTCGAAATTCAGGCGGATGGCTTCATTCATCATGCCGTAGTTATAATAGACCAGAGGCGATGCGATGTCCAAAAGGGTGACGTGGAGCGTATCGGGGTTGTTGATATTAGCAGCATCGTTGCCCAATTTAAACGAACGGTCTAATAATCCGCCTTCATTCATCAAGGCAATATTCTTCAGAAATACCATTGTGCTGGTTGGTTTCCTGTCTTCTTCTGCCATACGAAGGACTTCCTGCCAGTTATCGTCGGAAGCATAGCGCACCATGCGCATTTCGTTGATATAGTTCTGGTCGTAGTACATCAGCAACGATGTAAACACGATCCCGGCAACGGCACACAAAGCCGGAACAAACCACTTTGCCAGATATTTGCTACAGAGTGGAATGAGTACGGTAACTGCCCCTAATGCCCAGAACGGAATGGAGAAGCGTGCAACACTGTCCGTTGGTGTTTCAAAACGAGGAAAGCCTGCCATCACGACCTCATCGGATCTCAGATATGAATAAAGCTGAGTATGCCAGATGCTGGCTGTAAAGATGAGCAGGAATAGCCCCAGAAACTCACGCCAGGTGGGTTTCTCGACAAGTGTAAGGCATAAAACAAATAGCAAAGCAAACCATCCAAGTACTGGATAAATACAAACCGCTATCAGATACCAGACGAGATGCCATTTGCGTGGGGTGCAACGTGCTGTCCACAAGAGCAGCAACATGATGAGATATCCTACCGATTGTGAGAACCAATAGCCTTTGGCGGGGAAGATATAGATCCAATAGCCAAGATCGACAATGGATGTGAGCAGACAGGCTACAGGCAAGAGCATCAGTGCAGAGGCACTTGCCTGTAACCGGAATGCCTTGGCACCCACACAGAATACGAGGATCCAGATAATCATCATCACACTTGCACCTAATGACGGCCTGTAGCATAGCTGTGTAAGCCAGGCTCCCACATACTGCATCAGGCCAAAGGGCTTCGATATGAGCGTATGGAAGAAGGGTGTTCCGAAAATGAATTCGGTACGGTCGTGTGCCGTATAAAGTACCTCCAGGTTGATGTATAATATATATACGACAAACGCAATGAAAGCCAACAGACTTACATAGAGGACGGCACCAGGTAGTTTGCTTTTATTTGTCATTTTTTTGCTATAAAAGGCTGACTCAATTAAATGAGTCAGCCTATAAATAATTATACTGTCAAGGAATGATTATTCCTCATAGTAAACAGAGTTCAGCGTCATAGAACCACTGTAGAGCATGAGGTCGAGGTCACGGCCTTCACCACCCTTAGCGCACTCCTTAGCCATAGTCTCAGTGATCTGAAGTTCGTTCAAACCTGATGTCCACTTTACATGATCGTAATAGGTGTTACTCCACCAACCATTCATGACCTTCAAATCAAAGTCTGCACTGACATCTGATGCGTCGAAGATCAGAGTCTTCAGACCAAAGTAAACATCATCGGGAATGGTGGGCAGGTGTGCACCTTCAGTAGAGCTGAAACGCATAGCTGCAGCATCCCAAGCACCGGGCTGGAATGGAGGATCTACACTAGGATCTTCACCATAAATATAGTACTTAACAAGCGGATCAGTGATTTCCTGACATTCGACAGGATATTCAGCAGTCAGCTCAGTACCATCAGGACAAAGAGCTGTCAAAGTAACGACATGCGAACCCTTCTTCATTTTCTTCCAAGCATAGTTGCCGATGAAATCCTTACCACCAATGCTCCACTTCGCATTGACAGGTGCTAAAGTCTGACAGGTAATGCAGTTACCATTCAGGCCACTGGCAGCCTTGTCTACAGTGACAGTGGTCTTTGCCTTGAGCTCGTCAACCGTGATGTGGCCACGATTGCTAATATCCTCGTGAATAGGATCGCAAGCAGCAAAGGCGCATACTATAGCAACGAGCAAAAATAATATTTTTTTCATATTGTTTACTTATAAGAAATTAATAAATAACTTTATATGTATACTCTTGTGGATTAGCATTCTCATCCCATCCGGGGTTCTGCACAAGCTTACCACTCATCAGATTGATCTGAGTCTGAGGCTTCGGCAGGAAACCATTGGTATCTGCGTAACGCTTAGACCAAGAACAAGTCATGTGCTCATGAGTACGCTTGTTGGCCTTCTGACCAAGGCAGACAATCTGCTTACCGCGCTGAGCCTGAAGAGCCTTGGCTGCCAAAGAGCTTTCACCAGAGTTAATTCCTGACCAACGACGCAAATCGTTGAAACGAAGACCCTCAAGAGCGAACTCCCAACGACGCTCATTCTGAAGGTTTGCCAATGTGTAAGGAGTCTCTGGAACACCAGCACGACGCTGAACCTGGTTCATGTACGAAGCATCACCAGTAAGCTCGGTGAGCATCAGCAGAACGTCAGCATAACGCATCAGGTAGAAGTCCTCGAAGTGGTCACCCTGCTGCTTGTTGTCAAGTGAGCTTGAACTATAACCCGGGCACTGAGACCACCATGAATCGTTGTCGGCGGCGCAAGCGTCGAGGTTTACATCAGCATACTTCTTACAAGCATAGCCAGACTCCTCATTATCATCCTTCTCGTAAGTATAGGATTCGAGCTCATTGTCGAGGTCAATCATAGTAGCGAGCTTACGGATATCGGTATAATTACCAACTCTTTCAGCATCTGTCCAATCGTCCCAGAGATTGCATGAAGGAGTACCCTGACCCCAACCCTGGTTGAACGGATAAGTCTTGTCACGCTTACCATTATCATTGGTAGCACCGTTACGAAGACCCCAGAAGCAAGACAGATAGTTAGAATACATACGTGGGTTGTTGTAGGTACCACCGATGTTCCAGCTAGATGCATTCATAAACTGAATCTGGAAAAGTTCCTCGGTGTTACCATTACCCATACCAGGCTGGTCGAAGCAGTTCTCACGTTTCATGTCAGCAATGAATGCATATGCATGGCCTACACCGTCGTGTGCCTCATCCCAAAGGAGACTGTTAGAGTACTGCCAGAGTGAACGGAAGTCCTCACAAAGTTTGTAACCGCCAGTGGAAACGATGTCCTTCAGGCCTGTAACGACGTCAGCCTGAGAAAGAGAACCACCGGAGCAGCCCTCCTGCTCAACAAGAGCAATGGCAGGACCAGAACCAGAAGCCAACTCACCTACCTTCTTATAGAAGCCAGCCCAGAACATATATGCACGTGCGATAAATGCCTCAGCACAGAACTTGTCTGCATGACCAGAGCCATTGGCTCTCTCAGCTTTCATGAGGTTCTTGGCAGAAACGAAGTCTGAAATAATCTGTGGGTAGATAACCTCTTCAGCACTTACCTGCTCCTGCATCTCTTCAGTGATAGTTGTAGAAGTGATCAGAGGTACATCGCCGTACATCTGTGTCAGCCACATGGTATAGAGACCACGCATAAAGAAAGCCTCACCAAGTAGCTGGTTGCGCTGGGCCTGCTCTGCAGAAGACCAGGGTACATTGTCGATGGTTTCAATCTGGTTATTAGCACGAGAAATACCACCATAGAGAAGGATGAAATCTGCTTCATACTGGTTAGCACTTGCCGTTGTGAAGTGATGCAGTGACTTATTTACATTGTCCTGCAAACCACCACTACCGTAGCACTCGTCTGACATCATACACCACCAGTAGAAAGGATTATTACATATACCACTTTGGTCACCGCCACCCAGTGTACTCATGATACTATAGGTAGCTGCATTCAACGCCTCAACATCTGCTGGCTTTCCGGGGAAAGTTGCTGAGGTCATCTCTGTAACACGCGGATCGGTGTCCAGCATATCGTTACAAGATGTGAATATAGTTGCTGCTGATAAAACAGCTAACGATAAAATATATTTCTTCATAACTTATTAGTCGAATTAGAATTTAATACTTGCACCTACGAGATAAGTACGAGATGGCGGGTAAAGACCCAGGTCAACACCAGATGCCCAGCCGTTACCACCAGCAGAGTTACCAACCTCAGGATCGAGACCGGTGTAACCAGTGAAGGTGTAGAGATTCTGAGCCTGAACATAGAAGCGGAGCTGCTGGAACGGGCAAGCCTTCCAGATGTGCTTGAAGTCGTAACCGAGTGTCACGGTCTTGATCTTGAAGTAGTCTGCATCCTCCATGTAACGGGTTGATACCCAGTTGGTATTTGAGTGACCAGTACTTGAAATACGTGGCATGGTGTTAGATGAACCCTCACCAACCCAACGGTTCAGGATAGTGGTATCATAGTTCTGGTAAGGAGCGTCACTGAATGAACGGTATGAACGCATGATCTGCTGGCCAAATGCACCGGCACCGTTTACAGCAAAGTCAAAGCCCTTGAAGTTCAAACCGAGGTTAACACCAAGCATGATGTCGGGGTTAGGATTACCAATCTCATGGCGGTCGCAAGCATCACCTTCTGCATAGGTAATCACACCATCACCATTCCAGTCGTCCCAGATGCAGTCACCGGGCTGTGCGTCGTCAAGAACGGCCTTGCCTGCCTGACGGGCAGCATCAATCTGCTCCTGATTCTGCCAGATACCGCTGTAAGACATACCGAAGAAGTAACCGATAGGCTTGCCTTCCTCAGCACGGTAGATATATTCTGTACCCTGTGAGAGCACTCCGCTAGGACCATTGATATAGTGGTTGTCGTTAGCAATACGGGTAACCTCATTTTTATTAGTAGCAAAGTTCACGCCAATGTTATAGCTGAAGTCCTTGCTAATGCGGTCGTTCCAAGTGAGAGCAATCTCAATACCAGTATTCTGTACGTCACCTCCGTTGATGGCAGCAGGGTTGGTACCATTGATAGCAATCTGTTGGCCACCAATCAGCCAGTCCTTAGTGGTCTTCTTATACCAGTCGAATGTTAAGCCCAGACGGCTGTTGAGGAAACGAGCATCGAGACCAAAGTCGAGCTGCTCAGAAGTTTCCCAAGTCAGGTCAGGGTTTGGAACGATGTTGGCATAAGCACCAGTGTTCGGAGTACCAGCCACAGAAGTAGCCATATCAGAACCGAACTTGTATCCACTGTCGTTAGCGTCGCCTGACAGAGCGATCGTAGCGAGATACTGGTACTTAGAAATGCGGTTGTTACCGTTCTGACCCCAAGATGCACGGAACTTCAAGAAGTCCAGCCAGCTCTTGGTGCTCTCCATGAACTTTTCGTTGCTGATGACCCAACCAGCAGATACAGAGGGGAAGAAACCCCAACGCTTGCCGTCGGTGAAGATACTGGAACCATCATAACGCATGGTTACGGTAGCCATATATTTCTCATTCCAGTCCCAAGTCAAACGACCGAACCAAGAAGCGAGGTACTCTTCATCATTTGGAGAACCGGTAAGAGAAGCATCGGTAGCATTTACCAGTTTGATGTTTGACAGGTATGCAGAATCCCAACCCTTCAATGTTGCGAGCTGATCGCCGTAGTTGACCTTGTTAGATCCGCCTACGTTAAAGCTCCAGGCACTGCTCTGGAAACTCTGACCAACCATTGCGGTGATCTTATGACCAGAAATAATGGGAAGTTCGTAAGTAAGAGTATTCTCTTCAGACCATGAGGTATTCAACCAAGCGCTCTGGCTTACACTATAGACAGGAGATGTGGCATTACCATAACCTGAAGATGCAGGTTCGTTATAACTGCGATATGCACCTGCGCCCCACCAATAGTTAAACTGAGAGCGGAATTTCAGACCTTTGATAGGCTGGATGGTAAGATTTCCTGAAGCACTCGAATTGATACTGCGGCTCTCGGTCATAGAACCGAAACCACCCTTCATGAGGTTCTCCCATGGGTTGCTGAACAAAGAAGCGTTCCAGCCCTGTCCATACTTAACAGTACCGTCAAAGTCCTGATAGTAATAGATATCGCCATTGTCAGCGTACTGTGGTACGAGCGGACAAGTCTGGAGCAAGCTGTGGATATAGCTCCAATACATACCAGCCTCAGCCAGGTCGTGACTCTTGGTATAGCCAATAGAAATGTTCTCACCGATGGTGATAACATCAAAGTCCTTAGCCTTCAGAAGTACGTGATCACTGTTGATACGGATGGTGTGACGCTTGTAGTTAGAAGCTCTCTCTGCACCCATGATACCTTCGTTGCCAGTATAGGTGTAAGACATAGCGAACTTACTGCGGTCTGTACCACCAGTCAGGGTTACAGAGTGATTCTGCTGTACAGCATTCTTGTTTTCGAATGCACCCCACCAGTCAGTGCCTTCCCAGCCACTGTTCACCTTGCTGAGAATGTCTGAGGGAACGTAGCCTGCCCAATCCAACTTCTGACCAGAAGTGTTGAAGGTGTACTCGTCGATGATGGTCATATACTGCTTGGCATTGAGCAGCTGCGGACGCTTGTAGGCGTTAGACCAACCCATAGCACCATTGTAGCTGAGCTCGATCTTACCAACTTTACCCTGCTTCGTTGTAACCAGGATAACGCCGTTTGCTGCACGGGCACCATAGATGGCAGCCGAAGCAGCATCCTTCAAGATGTCGATGCTCTCGATGTCGGCAGGGTTGATACCGTCGAGGTTGCCACCAGGTACACCATCTATTACATAAAGAGGTGCAGAATCACCGGTGGTACCGATACCACGGATATAAACCTTGTAGCCACCACCAGGCTGAGTAGAATTCTGCGTGATCTGTACACCAGGAGTCTGGCTCTGCATAGCTTCAAGTGCATTAGTAGTGTTCAGCTTGGCAATGTCATCACCCTTTACCTGAACAGTGGCACCTGTCACCAACTTTTTCTTCATGGTACCATAACCGATGACCACCACGTCATTCAGAGTCGTGTTGTCTTCCTTCATCACGATGACGAGGTCGTTCTTTCCGGCAACTTTCACATTCTGGGTCTCATAACCCACATAAGAGATGGTGAGGGTGGCGTTAGGCCCAGCCTCCACAGAGAACTTACCGTCGAAATCGGTAATGGTGCCCTGCTGGCTACCCTGCACTTTCACAGTCGCACCGATGACCGGTTCGCCTGCTTCATCATTCACCGTTCCCTTTACGATGCTCTGAGCCATAGCTCCCAGGGGGAACAAACAGAGCAGGAACAGTGCCATTAATGGCTTTTGCAGTGATTTAAAATTCCACATAAATTAAATGAATGAGTTAGATAATTGTTATAAATGTAGATTGAAATACTTCACATTAGAGCGTCCTACCCATCACGGGTTCTCACTTTTCGAGTGCAAATATATTATAAAATTAACATTATTACTTTATTATATGTATCGCGGACTTTGCAAAATAGCCTCTTGTCTCAATAATGTTACACTGTGCAAACTGTTAGTAACATGGCGTAAAGTATTTTTCGGCCATCATTGAGCCGATCGGCCGATTCTTAACCTAAAATTATTTAAAACTCATATCGATTGTTTGTTCGTTTGTGTTTCTTTGTCGTCGGGAAGCCTAACGTTTCTGATGGCATTGCCTATGGCATTTGTTTATGATGGGGATTGCGGCTTTGGGTTGATGCAAAGCCTCGCTCATGATCAGTTTGTTCCCTCCAGGGTGACAGTTAGGTGGTCGTGCTAGTTGTGCAGCTTATATGATAGATGACGCACTAAATGGGCAAATGGCCGGCTTTTGATTTTATTACAAGAATTTTGTATAGTGTAACATTTACACATTAATTCCCTAAAGCATAAAGTCTCCGATACAAATAATAAAGTATATGAACCAAATAAATAATAACTTTGCACATCCAAATCAACTAGCAATTGTTCATTTTATATAAATTATTCTAACTAAACATTAATTTTATGTGGAATTTTAAATCATTGCAAAAGCCATTAATGGCACTGTTCCTGCTCTGTTTGTTCCCTCTGGGAGCTATGGCTCAGGGTATCGTGAAGGGAACGGTGAATGATGAAGCAGGTGATCCGATTATCGGAGCAACTGTGAAAGTAGAAGGTAGCCAGAAAGGTGCTATTACCGATCTCAACGGTCGTTTTGCTGTCCAGGCAGGATCTAACGCCACCCTCACCATCTCTTACGTGGGTTATACAACTCAGACCGTAAAGGTTGCTGGTAGAAATGACCTCGTTATCGTCATGAGAGAAGACAACACAACACTGAATGACGTTGTGGTTATCGGTTATGGTGTTCAGAAGAAAAGCGACTTGACTGGTTCTGTTGCTCAGGTTAAGGCCGAAGACCTGAAACATCGTTCTACAACTGATGCTGCAGCAGCCCTTCAGGGTAAGGCTGCTGGTGTGCAGATTCTGAACAGTTCAGGTAAGCCAGGTCAGGGTGCTGCTATCCGTGTTCGTGGTTATTCTTCTAACTCAAGTAACATCGGTCCTCTGTTGATCGTCGATGGCCTTCAGGTTTCAAGTATCCAGTATCTCGATCCTTCCATGATTGAGTCAATGGAAGTTTTGAAGGACGCTGCTTCAGCTGCTATCTACGGTGCTGAGGCTGGTAATGGTGTTATTCTGATTACCACTAAGGCAGGTAAAAAAGGTACGGGTACCTTTACTTATGAGGCAAAGTTCACCAATCAGTCACTTGGTCATGTAGGTAAGCTTCTGAATGCTTCTCAGTTCAAGGATTGGATGACGATGCAGCTCGGTGCCGAGCGCGTCAACGGCGATATGACTGACTATCAGAATCAGTTTGGGTGGAATCCCAATACCGATACCGACTGGATGAAAGAGTACTTCGAGGATACATGGGCTCAACAGCATACCCTCACCTTCCAGGGTGGTAATGATCGCGGCTCATACTTCCTGAGCACCAGCTATGTAAATCAGGATGGTATCGTAAAGGGCAACAAGGATAAGTATGAGCGCCTGACAGCCCAGATCAATGCAGATTATAAGATTAAGGATTGGTTGCAGATTGGAACAAACACTGCTATCGAGAAGTGGTCAACCCGTGGTGTTTCGGAGAACGGTTATGGTTCTTCATTCGAAATGCTGCTCCTGATTGACCCATTGACCCCCATGTATTGGACTTCTCCTGACCAGATGCTTGGTGAATATCGTAATTACTACAATGCCATTCAGGCAGGTGACTCTAAGTATACGCTCTTCGGTGACGAAAACGGTTACTATGCAACCTCTTATTTCAATCAGCGTCTTGCCGGTGCAAACCCATTCTCACAGCGCGATCGCGCAGAAGGTAAGAATGACGGTGTAAACGTAAACGGTACCGTTTTCCTGAATATTACACCTGTCAAGTATGTAACATTTACTTCTCGTCTCGGTTATCGTCTTGCATTCAGCAACAGCTCTGACTGGCAGTATCCCTATTATCTGAATGCTCAGACCAAGGGGGATAACTACTCTATCTCTGGTAATAGCAACAACTCTACATGGTATCAGTGGGAGAACTTCATCAACTACAACCAGGACTTTGGTAAGCACAATGTAGGTGCCATGGCTGGTATGTCTTATCGTCAGTATGATTCAAATGGTGTTTCTGCCAGTGCTTCTGGTCCAGACATCCTGAAAGCATACGAGCCTAACTACATTTATCTGAATTGCGTAAATGGTAACGATGATACCACTAAGAGCATCAGCGGTATGCCTAATACAACTCGTGCTCTCTCTTACTTCGGTCGTATTCTTTACAACTATGACAACCGCTACAGCCTGCAGGCTAACTTCCGTGCTGATGCTTTCTCATCTGAGAAGCTCTCTAAGGATAATCGTTGGGGTTACTTCTGGTCTGCATCTGCAGGTTGGACATTCTCTAATGAGTCGTTCTTCAAGAACGCTATTGATCCCAGCATCATTTCATTCGGTAAGATTCGTGTATCTTGGGGTACTAACGGTAACGTAAACGTACTGAACAACTATTCATATACTGCAGGTATTTCTCTGAACAGCCAGTGGTATCAGTATGGTTCTACAAATGCTGCTACCTACGGTTCTATGCCTAACGGTATTGCTAACCCCGACCTGACTTGGGAGAAGTCTCAGCAGCTCGACTTCGGTCTTGACCTCCGCTTCTTGAACGATCGTCTTGCTTTAGGTATCGACTGGTATAAGAAACAGACAAAGGACCTTCTGGTTTCTGCTCCTGTAATGCCTGAGTCTGGTTTCTCTTCTATGACCATCAACGCTGGTGAGGTAGAGAACACTGGTCTTGAAATGGAACTCACTTGGAAGGATCATATTGGTGACTTCAAGTATAGCATTTCTGGTAACTTTGGTACTCTTCACAATAACGTGACTTATCTCGATCCTTCTATCGAGCGTATCGCTGGTGCTACTGTTGAGGGTTCTAGCCCTGAGGTTGTTCGTTGCTACTTCGAGCAGGGTGAGCCTATCTGGTACATGCGCGGTTATAAGTATGCAGGTAGAGCTGCCGATGGTACTGCACTTTATTACACTAAGGACGGTGGTACAACAAATGACCCACAGGCAGAGGATATGACCAATGTCGGTTCTGGTCTTCCCAGTCTGACCTACGGTATCACAATCAATGCTGAGTATAAGGGTATAGACCTGACTATCTTCGGTGCTGGTGAGGCTGGTAACGACATCTACTACGGTCTCTATCGTACTGGTTACAACAACATCGCTAAGGGCGTTTATGATGACTTCAAGACTGATAAGATGCCTACAGCTGCCTCAGTTGCCGGTAGTGGTACATTCTGGCGTTCTTCAGCTATGGTCTACGACGGATCATTCTTCAAGCTCAAGCAGATCCAGCTCGGTTATACTTTGCCGAAGAATATTACCAAAAAGGTATATATGGAGAACGTACGTGCTTACATCTCTCTCGATGACTTCTTCACATTCACCAAGTATCCTGGTCTCGATCCGGAAACTTGTACTCAGGAATATAACTGCCCAGGTCTTGACAAGGGTGTATATCCTAACATGAGAAAGATGGTTCTTGGTTTAAGTGTTACATTCTAATCCAACAATTTTAAAACGAATAGAAATATGAAAAAGATATTATTTTCCGTTGCTTTGCTGTCTGCTGGTATGATGCTTTCATCATGCAACGATAAGCTTGAGGTGGAGCAGAAAGCAACCAGCAGCACTGGTAACTTCTATAAGTCAGATGCTGATGCACAATCGGCTATTACTGCCATGTATGCCACCTACATCGGCGAGATTGGTGGTACAGAAGGAATCTGGAATGCCTATATCATGGGTCTGAACTACTCTTCAGACGATGTATTTGCTGCTGGTGGTGACATCAACGACCATGCCGACTTCCGTATTCTCAATGAGATGCGCTACGACCCGAGTTCTTCTCCAATCGGAACGCTTTATAACCACATTTATAAGGCCATCTACTCAGCAAACCTCGTCATCAACTATTTCGATGGTGATCTTGCTGATACACCTGTTAAGAAGCAGGCTGTTGCTGAGGCTAAGGTGATGCGTGCATGGGCTCACATGCTGGCTGCACAGGTCTTCTATCAGCCGCCATTGATCGATCACCTGATCACAACTGAGAAGCCGACTAATGCTGAGTCTCAGAAGGCTATCTTCGACTTCTGCGTGAAAGATTGTCAGGATGCTTTGAATTACCTGCCCGACCGCAACGGCCAGGGCGACAAGGAAGGTGCTTGGCGCGTAACGAAGGGTTTTGCTCAGTTCGTTGGCGGTAAGGCTGCCCTCTTCGCTGGCGACAATACCACAGCCGTTAACATGCTGAAGCCTCTGGTTGAGTCTTCTAACTATGCACTTGTTCCTGGTGAGCGCTTCCGTGACCTCTTCCACATTGAGGGTGATGGCTGCGAGGAGAAGATCTTCGAGTTCAATTATACAACCAACACTTCTCTCGGTGGTGTATGGGGCGGTAGCATTCAGCGTGGCCGTTGGATGGTAGCCAACGTACTCAACTGGCGTGGTGATGACATCGCCGGTGGTGGTAAGAGCCCATTGATTTGCTCAACTGGTGGTTGGGGCGGTGGCTCTATCAACCAGGACTTTGCTCACAAGATGCTTGCTAATGATGGTGACAGCTATCGTCGTAAGGCTACATTCCTCACCTCTGACGAGTTCTTCTATGATGAGAAGCTCTGCGGTTGGAGAAGTGATGCTACCTGTACCACACGTGCACAGAAGGAGTTTGACCCAGAGCGCGGTATCACCAAGTCTGCCGGTTCTTTCTCTCGTAGTGATGTGATGGAGGTGAAGATGATGTGCCATCCTAATGATGTTGACCTCTCTGTAGGTGACAACTGTAACAACACCAACTTGTGCCTGGCTCGTCTTGGTGAGGCTTACCTGCTTTACGCAGAGGCTTGCATCGCTACAGGCAATAACGCAGAGGCTAAGAAGTACATCAACAAGATTCAGGAGCGTGCTGGTTCAAAGACCATCTCTTCAGAGGTTAACCTCCAGGTTCTCCAGGATGAGAAGCAGTATGAGCTTTGGTTCGAGGGCTGCCGTTGGTTTGATATCGTACGTTGGGGTATTGCCAAGCAGTGCTACGACAAGGTTCTCGACAACATTCCTTTCCAGTGGGATGAGTACTGGCAGTCAGGTGGTACAAAGCCTCACAAGCTCGTCTACGAGGTGAAGCACCCATTTGCTGAAGTTGGTATCACCCTGAAGTTCCAGGAGGGTAAGAACGAATACTGGCCAATCCCACAGACTGTCATCGAAGTCAACAACGAGATGCATCAGGTTCGTGGTTGGGCTAATTGAGCTAATTAGATTATAATAGTTAATTAGATTAGACACATTGTTTTGGTATTTTGAAGGTGCTGCGTCGCGACGATGCGGCATCTTTTTTTTAGAATCGTCATTTGTCGGATGCACATAAAAAATCGGCACTGCCCAGGGGCGGTGCCGATTCTGTGATATAGCTGGTCAGTTATGATTAGTCAGCTACGAGTGTGAAGCGCTTGAAGGCCACGATCTTCAGATCCTTGTCCTGCTTGGTGAGCCACTGGGCAACAGTAGACTTGTCGCCGTCACCAAACTGGAACTCCTGGTCTACGAGGCAGCTCTCTTTCAGGAACTTGTTGACACGACCCTTGGCGATGTTCTCGATCATAGGCATCTTCAGCTGAGCCTCGCCCTCGACCTTTGCGTCAGCAATGATCTTACGGGCCTCGTCAGCCTGCTCCTTGGTGAGCCAGCCCTTGGCGGTGTTGCTCTCGATGTGATCCTCTGAATCCACGAGGTTGGGGTTCAGGCCAGCCTTCTTGAGCTTCATCTCCACGAACTTCTCCACCTGCTCCAGCTTGGTCTTCTCGAAAGAGGTCTTGTACTCCTCGTCGAGGATCTTCTGGTCAACGCTC
>JAEEGL016672059.1_pt1 | contig 41332 bp, 37 predicted proteins | sample 9134231 | NCBI WGS metagenome assembly JAEEGL01 (sample SAMN16246548, study PRJNA631951) | gut metagenome | biome: gut microbiome; feature: rumen; material: fiber-attached | host: Bos | place: Iran: Karaj | collected 2018-10
AGTACCATGCGCCAGCCTCACTATGAACTATGAACTGTGAACTATGCACTGAAGAAGTCTCTTCGCCAAAGTTGAGTTTGAACTCGCGGGCTTCAGAGCCATCGGCCAGCTGGAAGTAGGCGCGGCAGGCGCCGAGGCTGGCGCCACTAAGCGGCCAGTGCAGCGTGTTTTTCTCACCCATGAACAGGATGCTCTTGTTCTCGGCCACCCAGCTGATGTGGGCGTAGGTGCCCTTGAAGGTGACGTTGTCGCCGATGACGTCATTCAGCTCGCTCTTCACCGTGGCGTAGCTGAACACGGGGCTGACGAGGTCGCGGGTCGCTGGGTCGGCAGCGTCGTAGCCCTCGGCTTTGTCCCATCGGATGATATAGGGGCGGCCTGCCTCGATCGTGGTCACGGCTCCCTTGGCGGTGAAGTTCAGCGTCAGCAGGCCGTCGGTCAGGTTGGCGTTGTCCAGCCCACGCACTTCGGCGCCCGCCAGCGGGCTGCCCGCTATTACGACGTCGAAGGGCAGGCAGAGGGTGTTCCAGTCGCCGTCCTTGTAGAGCGTGCGGCCTGAAAGCTGGAGTGCGAGGGTGGAGCCGTTGTTGGCAGCGATGGTGCTGCTGTTGTTGGCGTTGTCAGCAAGGGCGAGGGCGGGCCACAGCGTCTTGCCATTCAGCTTCGTAAGGTCGCCAATGGGTGTGCCACCGTTGTAGTCGTAGAGTATGTCGCTCAGGACTTCGTTGCCGTTGAAGAAGGTCTGGCCCTCCTTCACCTTAATAGCGATGCCGTGCTCGTACTCGTCATCAAGGAATATGGTGTTGGCGGTGATGCGGTCGGTGGGGTTCGTCCAGCCAAGGATCATGTTTTCATAAGCGAAGATACCGGCATGCCAGCCATCGTTGGTGCCAGTGGCGTTGACGATGCCACCATTGATGGTGACATTGATACCGGAGATGCCGCGCCCACTTGTACCAGTGGCGGTGACGGTGCCTCGATTAATAGTAACGTCTCCATTGGCATCAATGGCATCACCTGCGGTGGCGTTGACGATACATCCGTTGATGATGACGTGTCCAGTAGCCCAGATGCCGGTTTCTTTGTTGCTGCCATTGGCAGTGATGGTGCCACTTTGCTGGCTCTGGCCGTAGATAATAAGGTCGTCAGCTCTGATGGCATCATCGTCGGAAATGCTGACGGTGAGATGAGCGCCGTCGCAAACGATGAGGTAGGCGTGAAATACATCAAATTTAAGTCGTCCAGTAATGGTGACATCGCCAGAGACAACATAATATCTATCTTGATTAGGATCATTCCAGGGGACATTATAGGAAACATAATCGTCGCTACTCTGAAGTAAGGTAAAGTCGCTACAGGTCTGCTCAGTACCATCCTCGTCGATGTACTTGACACTCCAGTTAGCGGTATAGGTCTTATCGCCGGTGACACCTGCCTTGATGGTGACGGAAGTCTCGGGTGTGTTGCCATTATCGCCTGTCCAGCCGATGAAGGTTAAACCCGCCATGCTGGGCGTGTCGAGGGTGATGTCGCCACTCTCGACGGTATAACTGTTCTTCTCGGTCGAAAAGTTGACACCGTCCACACCTTTGTAGGTGATGGTATAGGTGTTGGCCGTCCAATGGGCGGTGTAGTTCATGTCGCCGTTTGACCCATTCTCAATCTCGACGTCGGTCTCTGGATTATCGCCATTGCTGCCCGTCCAGCCATCGAAGGTGTAGCCGGTCTTGGTGGGGTTGGTGAGGGTAAAGTCAGGCGTACTGTAGGTGTAGGTGGTGGGGGAGCCATCGGGCAATGTTCCACCGTTGAGGTTGTAGGTGATGGTGTAGGGATAGTCGCCCTCGAGGGCGGAGCTACCAAGTAGATTGCTGCCGCTGATGGTGCCGCTGAGACTGTTGCCTGCCAGGTCGGTGATGTTGCCGATGAAACTTTTGATGGTTAAGGCGCCGCTGGCATCGTCGCTGATGTCGCCGCTGAAGGTGAGAACGTTGCTGCCACTGCCTTCGCAGTGACGGAGAGTACCCCAGGTCGTGTTGAGGTATGGTTCTCCCGATACGACTACGATTTCGTCGAAGGGTACAGAGATAGAGATGTTGTTGCCCCTGCTGTGGCGTCCGCTGTTGACCTTTATACTTCCCGATACAGTGGGGGCAGTGTCGTCGACCAGCGCCATGCGGACGAAGAGGTCCTTGTAGCCCCAGGTATCGTCGTTGCTGCCACCGCCATCAAAGCGGGTGGTGATGTCGCTGACGGTGGGATCGAGTACGATCGAGCCAGAGCCATTATAGTCATCGGTCTTGAATGCCTGCTGCCAAAGCTTGCCGTCGGCAAGGCTGAACTCGCGGTGGGGGAAGTAGGCCTTGCCCTGACCCTCGTTGCTGCCAGTAGAAAGCTCGAAGCAAGCCTTGTAGATAGAATTGATGGGGCCGTTGTTGATTACGCCGTTGCCGTCGGCACCGTCGTAGGCAGCACTACTGTTGCCAGCGATAATCTGGACATACTGATAGCCGTCGTCCCTTTCCTTCTCAGTGAAGCAGACGGTGGCGTAAAGCTTATATTTCAGCTGGTTCTTCAGATAGCTGCCCGAGGCACCTGTGCCGTCGATAAGGCTGCTGGTGCTGACGGTAGCAGCCTTTTGGGCGTAGTCGTAGCTGTCATCGATACGGACGTAGCCTGCCAGTTTGCCGCTGGTCTCCACCAGACTGGTGGGCGGTGTGTAGCTGACGTCAAGGTACTTGTTGCCTTTACCCGACTTGAAGTCACCGTTGTTGAAACGCACCAAGTCGGTGATGCTCTTGTTCAGATAGGTACTATTAAACTGGGTGAGACCGCTACTGATGGTGCGTTCGCAACTGACAAGGTAGAAGCCGCCCGGATCGACCACCTCAAATTCGTACGTGCGGCCGGCGCTGGTCTGATACGTATAGACATCGCTAGTCGGCGTCTTTTCCTCAACTACCACCTCGCGGCTGTTGTGCTCGGCATCGAAGGTGAGCGAGCCGTACTTGTTAGTGAAGTGCTGACCCGCGATGGCGCTGATGCTCACCGTGCGGTAATACACCGTCTCTGTCGTCGTGGTGTTGGTCGTCCTGCGAATGACGAACTTGCTGCCCGTAGGGTTCGTTACCTCGAACTTACTCTCGCCCCACGCCGTCTGTCCCACCGCCAGCGCCGCTATCGCCAGCACCAGGGCGAGAACTCGATTGAGGAAAAAAGATTTCAGCTGTTTCATTGTTTATATATTTTCGTTTATATCTTTGTTGTTTCAAATTAATTTTGTATTTTTGCAGCCAGAAACCAAAAAAGTTCAGATTATGACATCATTAGCACAGAGAATCAAGGAGACTCCGATGGCTCCATATATGGCACTGCTGAAGGGTATGACCCGTGAACAAAAGCAGATCGTGGTGACGTTCATCACAGAGTCGATGGTGGAACCTGTGCCCAAAAGACAGGTGCCCGCAGAATTTAAACGTTTGCGCGGAATGGTGAACATCACAGAGGACGATATAGCACAAGACGAACACTTAGCACACATCATGGAGCGATGAAACGGATATTTCTTGACACCAATATCTTGATAGACTACATTGACGACCGTGTGGGTGCGGATGACGCTGAGCAGATTTTTGCCTGTGGATTCTCGAAGGAGGCGTTGCTGTTTGCCTCGTCGCTTACTTTCGCAAATATTGCTTACATTATCAAGGGGCGTTCCCAAGAAGAGAAGTATGAAGCACTGAGCCAGATGGCTAACGTGGTAGAGATTATCGACCTGCGTAAGCAAGAGGTGATGGCAGCCATCGCCCAGCCAGTGAAAGACTTCGAGGACATGCTGCAATATCAGTGTGCCAAAGCTGCGGGCTGTGACTACATAGTAACAAATGATCGTCGGCATTACGATTTCTCTGACATCGCGCACTTTACGTCGGCAGACTTTGTTGCGAATTTGGATGAACTTATAAAGTAAACAGATATTGTTTAACGACAATGACCACATCCCTCGCCAAGCATTGGCGGGGGACATTTTTTTTATGGTCATTAGCTGTTTCTTTGTCATCTGTGGTCTTTTACTTTCGTCGATACCGCCAGAACAGATATGCGACATACCCCACGAGGCCGATGTAGATCGCCGCGAGGGGTATGCTAAGCCATAATGGCAAGGCAAGAAATTCTTGCATACTACTGGTCATGGTTTATGGTTGCGCCTAACTTAATTATCATGATGCAAAGGTAAGAAGAATTGATGAGAATGAGTGTCAAAAAAACGCCTTTAGTGTCAGAAAAACAGGGGTAAGGTGTCGAAAAAACGTGTTTTTCTGACATTTTCCCCCTCTTATGGCAGGTATCACAAAGATTTTGTTTAATTTTGCGGACAATTCTAGACGATATGATTACAATAGGAGAGATGCAGATTAGCGGGTTGCTGACAATGACGGTATTGTCAGTGATGCTGGTGGTAAGTGCACCAGGACGCTCCATCCGTCGCATCAGCTTTGCCAAGGCACGCTGGATGATGGCAGGAGGCACGACGCTCATCGCCCTGCAGTTTCTGTTGCAACATGCGTTCGGGTTCCGACAGATGGGCGTGACGCAGGCCGTATGCTGCAACCTGCTGTTCTTCACCCCATCGACGCTGCTCTGCAGCATGGCTGTCCTCTACGTGCAGCGACAGGGCAAGGTGAGCTGGAAGGAGTGGCTGGTTAGCAGTAGCATCTGCGCCCTATCAGCCATCATATTGTTTGGCACGGTCATGCTCGACGGCGTGCCCTTCAAGAAGGAGTCGCCTGCGCTGCGCATGGCGGAATATGTGAGTTCGGTGCTCTTCGTGGTGATGCAGAGCTATATCTTCACCATGCAATACAAAGCCTACAAACGGCTGGAGCTGGCCGTCGATGAATACTACGACCGCTCGCGCCGCGACCTGTTCGGCTGGATGGGGCTGAGCATGAAGGCCATGGCGCTGCTGGTATTCCTGGTACCGGTGGTCATCTTCATGCAGGGCACCCCGCTGGTACTCTTCTCCGTCGGTTTCTTCTTCGCCATCTCCTACTCTGTCATCAGCCTCTATACCTACGGCGTGAGTAAGGATGTGGAGAGGGTGGAAGAAAGCCTCACCCCCAGCCCCTCTCCGAAAAGCGAGGGGAGTGATTACCAAAACGCAGAAATGAATGGAGAGAATGGGGAGAATGTAGAGTGTAGAACGGAGAGTGTAGAGTTCTTGCGTCCCTCCGGTAGCAAGCGTCCTTCAGCCGAGCGTGCTACCACACAAGATGATAACGCAGCCCCCACAGCGGTAGCCGCTCGAGCTTGCTCGCTTTCACCAAGCGAAGCGACTGAAAGAAACTCTACACTCAACACTCTACATTCTACACTAGATAAAAACTCTTCACTTGACCGCTGGATCTCCGCCGGCCATTACCGCGAGCACAACCTCACGCTGAGCATCGTGGCCCGCCAGATGGGGGTGCCGCAGAAGCAGTTGCAGGAATGGCTCCGCCAGTCGGAATACAAGAAGTTGGCGGGACTGGTGGCCACGCTGCGCATCAAGGAGGCCCAGCGCGTGCTGACGGAGCACCCGGAATGGAGCGTGGAGAGTGTGGCCGACTACTGCGGCTTCAACGACCGCAAATATTTCCACCAGGTGTTCCAGCAATACACGGGCACGACCCCCGCCAAATACCAAGCAAAGAATTCGTAAAGTCTTAGGTGCGGAGCGTAAATTTTGTAAATTGTCAATTCTGGGGCGTTCTACTACTGTTTTCCTTGTTTTTTGAAGAAAAGCCTCAAATAAAATCCCAAGTTGCCGAAAAACAGCGACTTGGGAATTTGTTCTGTGTCGACACTTGGGACATATTTTCAGAAATCGGAAGAAAATGAAAGCAGTGAAAATATGTGTATATATGAGTATAATATATTGATTTATAGATATTTGTGACACGAAAGAAAGTTACACCCATTTTCATGTAATTACGACCATTTTCGGAAATTTCGGAAATTTTTCGGAAAAAACATTGGTAGTGTCGGAAATATTTTGTACCTTTGCATCGAGTTTAATTTAATCATCTTTAGTTATGGCACAGATAGAATTAAGGCTTTCGAGCAAAGTTCAGAAAGAGACAGGAATGAGCGAGATTATGATTTACTTGCGCTATTCCAAAAAAGACTTGTGTGCAAAGAGCGGCATCTTTGTCAATCCATCATTCTTTGAGTTTTACATAGACAGAAAGAAGACAGTCAATCCAAAACGCCCTTTCCCTGAGAACAAAAGCACAACGACCCTGGAAAAGGCCGTCAAGAACGGCTGGGTAGTCAGAAGGAGCGGAATTATTGTCACAAGCAACAAGCAGCTTCAAACAGAAGAGGTGAAGTTCCACGAAAAGCAGGCTGAGAAGTTGGAGGAACTGAAAAAGGCTATCATTACAGCCTACAATGAAGCCTCAGACAAAGAGACCCTGACAAGTGAATGGCTCATTACCTTCATCGACAAGTATCATCATCCTGAAAAGTATAACATCTTAGAAAAGTCAAGAACCTTCGCAGAGCTGGCCGAAGAATATTATACCATTCCTCACGGTGGAAGACTGACACCATTGTCTGCAGACCAACAGAGGGCATATAAAGTGCTTGTTCGTGCCGTAGCCAGATATGAGGGATATGTGAGGTTTTCAAGAAACAAGAGTTTCAAATTTGACATTAACACCATTGATCGCACAGACATTGCAGGTTTTGCCGACTACCTAAAGAACGAGAAAACTTTGTCGGAGTCTTACCCGGCTTTATTTGAGAAGTTGATGACGCAATATCCATTAGCCATTGGTGACGGCCACAGCGTCTTGCAGGGCCGTGGAGAGAACACCGTAAAAAATATGCTTGACAGACTCAAATCTCTTTTTCGCTATTTCGTGGAGAAAGGATATACAGCCAACCGGCCATTTGACGGCTACAAGATAGGTGCCGAGAAGTACGGAACGCCCGTCTATATTACAATAGAAGAGCGCAACACCATTGCAGACGCAGACCTGACAACCGCATGGGAGGGCATGAGCAAAGAGGAACGCAAGCCAGCACGAATGCCGTTGAAGACCCTTTTGGAACAAAGAGACATCTTTGTCTTTCATTGCCTCATTGGTTGCAGAGTCAGTGATTTAATCAAGCTGACTGAAAAGAATATCCATGAAGGAATATTATCATACACGCCACATAAAACAAAGGATTCAGGCGAAGAGCAGGTACAGCCGCGCATTCCTTTACATGACAAGGCAGTGGCATTGATAGAGAAATATCGTGGAGTTGACAGCAAAGGCAGACTGTTCCCCTTTATCACGCCTCAGAGGTACAACGATGCAATAAAGATGATATTCACCTTGTCTAAGATAACCAGGAACGTCGAGGTCAGGAACCCACAAACGGGCGAATTTGAATTTGTTCCCATCAACACCATAGCAAGCAGCCACCTGGCAAGGCGCACGTTCATTGGCAATGCCTATTTCAAGGTTCAAGACCCTAACCTCATTGGCAAAATGAGCGGTCACGTCGAGGGCAGCGAGGCTTTCAAACGCTATCGCAAGATAGAAGACAGTACATTGAAGGACGTTATCAACTTAATCGGATAAGCAACTATGAAATACGAAAGATATATGTTCCCCAAGACGGGCAGGTTCGTCAGGAATACCGAGAAGTTTAATAGCGCATTATCCAACCTGAGAAACGAGTTGCAGGAAGGAAACACATCAAACGTCGAGAAGTACATCAAGGCAATGGAGCAAGCCGTGAAAAGTTCCAAACTGAAGGGAGAGGAACTTGCGTCAGAGGTAGTGGATATTGAACAGTTCCCTTTGAAATATGTTCAATGGTCATTCGTCCTTAACGACATCAGATTTGTGCCCGCCAATGACGATCCAGATAATGAGCAATGGTATTGGGTGAAGTTGTCCGACTCAGAGACAGCCCAAAAGGTGTTGAAGCTCATTAAGGAAATGCGCATGAACATTCAGGACGTGATGAACGGCAGAGACAAGCTCATAGAGAGCTACAAGAAACGCCTGGAGTGGGATACAGACTATTATATTGAAATGCCGATATATCCTAAGCTGGCAACAGGTGAACCGAAGCAGTATTTTGAAAACCTTCCAACTAATGCTCAATACAACCAGATTGCGAAACTTCTGTTTGAAGAGGGTGCGTTAAATCAAGAGGTGACTGGAATGTTCCTTAAGAACAGAGTAGAACATGCAGACCTTTCAGGATTGGCAAAATCGAATAACAAGATGCAGATGTTCATCTACACATTCGCCATCCACTATTGCGGAAATCAAGGAGCCAACTTCAAGAAGGATTGCTTAGCGTCTATTGGTTGCAATAAAAATAGCCCTGAATGGTCAGAAGAATTTCGTTCAAAATTGTCAAGCATACTCAGAGGATAATCGGATTTTTCCCAACCTTCCCCCAACACAAAAATCATACACACCCACCGAAGACAAAGGCGTTTCGGTGGGTGTACTTTTTTATATTCCCCCAATTTTTCAATGATGTTTCAGTGAAATTTTCATTTACCTTTGCAACCGTCAAGCGGCATCCTATCCAATGACCGCAAGACCGACCCTGAGCGACCGAGAGGATAAACGGCTAAAGCGGACGGGGCAAAGGATATGAATATTAACAGTATCATCAACCAAGGAGCCAACGTGCAGATCGTTGTCAGTGCCCTTGAACTCAAAGAGGCATTCTTGGACTGGGTGGGAGAACGTGAACGCACAGAACAGGGTGAAGAAACATATCTCAGCGTCAATGATGTAATGGTAAGCCTCAACGTGTCGAAACCGACATTGTGGAGGTGGGATAAAGCCGGCTACCTTTCACCTGTAAGAGTTGGCCGAAGAACGCTTTACAAGAAGTCCGACATTGAGAGAATAAGACAGGGAAGAGTTTAATAACCATTGATTTTCGGCCACAGACGAAAAAGAGATATATATCATTTTTCCGCGTGTGCGCGAGTGAAACCATACATAAGAACAATGTATTATGAAATGGAAAGACAGAGGGCTATTTGTTAGCAACAAGATTGTGCAGAAACTCATTGAAATTGGCGGTTCGCGCATGGTGAAGATAGTAGATGCAATAGTAGACTATCATTCAAGCGGAGTGAAGCCGACTGCTGACGCGCCAAAAGAGGTGCGTGACATCTTCGACGAGTGGCTGAGAGTGGACGGTAAGCATAACTATTTCAAATGGCAGGAGGACTAAGCATGAAAGAGAACATAAAAGGAGGCCTTTTGTTATCGCCTGAGACGATCCTTGCTTTTAGACGCATCAGAGGGGCCGAGCGTATGAAGTTATTGGACTGCATTCTGGACTATCACGAAAACGGTGTTGTTCCTGACAACAGTGCCGACCAGATTGTCCTTCTTTCATTTGACCTATTCCGCATGGCCTACGATAAAGACCAAAGCAGATACAAGGATAAGTGTGAACGTAATCGGGAAAATCAACGAAAGCGGTGGGAAAGAGTCAGAGCCGAGGAAGACGCTCAAAACAATACGACCGAATACGATGGTATACGACCGAATACGATGGCTACCAATAACAATAACAATAGCAATAACAATAACAATCTTTCTTATACAGAAAGAGAGAGAGGTGTCGCTTCGCTCCCTCATTCGCCCAAAAATGAGAGATATATCGCTTTCGTTAAGTTCCTGGGCGAGCAATGCCCTCATCTTTCCAATATGGAGAGACCAACAGAAGAGCAGTTCGTTAAGCTACTGGAGAAAGTGAACGGCAACGCGACAAAGTTGTCTGAATTGCTATTGAACATGGAGAATGACAGGAACACGCCAAAAAAGCGTCGTAGTATCTACAGAACCGCGCTCAACTGGCTTAATATGGAACAAAAAAGGCTGTAAGTTATGAAAGAGACGTTTTCGGAAAAGATGTTGGCCCTAACCGACAAGGAATGTGAGCGGTGTGTCATAGCTTGCTTGCTCATTGAGTCTGGGTGCTATTTCAAGGTTGCAGACCTTCTTTCCCCCGAAGTTTTCACGCAACCCATAGAGCGGGCGATCTACGAGAGTATTGCCGCAATGGTGCAAGAAGGACAGAGCATTGACATCGTAACCGTTGCAATATATATGCAGCAGCACCCTAAGGGCGTAGAAGTAACCCCCGCATATATAGCAGAACTATCCTCTATGGTTGTTTCATCGGTGAACATTTGGGAGTATTGTGCCAACTTGCATGAGTTGTGGGAGCGTCGGCAGTTGCTCAAAGTGTCGGCAGAGATTGAGAACGTGGCAGCTGACAGGACGCGAAGCATTGACGAGTTGCTGGAGCAGTCAGCCGACAAGGTTAAGGCCATAGGAGATAATGCATCATCGGACGTGGTAACGGCATCGGATGCGCTGGAAGAGTTGGAAAGACTGAGGCAGGAACAGATGCAGGGCCGAGTGTCTGGAACTCATACGGGCTTTGTCTGTATTGATGAACGTGGTGGACTCAGGGCGCAGGCTCTTACGGTCATAGCTGGCTATCCTGGGCAGGGAAAATCAGCGTCAGCCCTTCAAATGGCAATTCATGCAGCAGTCGAAGGTGATGCTAACGCATATTACACCCTTGAAATGAGTAATGCTGAACTAATGGCCCGCGCAGTGGCTGCAGAGGCAGGTGTGAGCGTGTCGAATATTCTATACCACCCGCAGCAGATGGCCGAGTTAGACGTGCAGAGATACAGCGAGGCTTCACATCGTCTGGCTTCATTGCCTCTATACTTTGACGAGAAAGCCACGTCGAGCGTCGAAAGCATCATACAGAGTGCCCGTATGTTGGTAAGGAAAAAACATATCAAAGGCATCTTTGTGGACTACCTGCAAATACTTGTGAACAACCGAAAAACAAGTAAGGGTGATGAGGCTTTTCTTGGTGATACCGTCAGAGCGTTCAAGAATCTGGCTAAGTCCGAGAATATCTTTGTTGTTCTTCTTTCTCAGTTGGCACGCAACCATGAGAGCAAGGAGCCAACAGCCGACTATCTCAGAGGAAGCGGTCAGATCTTCGAGGGGTGTGATAACTGTTACCTTATATTTCGGCCAGAGGTGTCTAATGGCAGATACTCAGGTGTTCATTCAGACGTAGACCCACACGGAACCGCACAAATTACCGTGGCTAAGTGCAGGAATGGAAGCGTAGGTGCGAAGTACATAGTTGGCTTCACGCCTGAGATAACAAAGTTCTATGAACTGAGCGGACAGCCACCGCGTCTTTCCGTAGCATCCCCCGTGAAGCATCCGAGCGAAGAACAAGAACCAGCACCATTCTAACACTAATCATTATGAAGTGTATTGATTGCCCCCACATGGCTTGTAAAGAGTTTTATGCGAAGTCCGAGACGTGGAAAGGATTTTGCATGAACAAAGGGAGTCCGAAATATCGCCACGAAGTGAAAGGAGAAGAGAATTGCATTTCAGAAGACGACTTATTTTATTACGATTATGAACAACAGACATGACATCGACCAATCCTTGCAGAGCCTCAAAGAAGCGCAACCCATTGGGGTGAAGTTCTTGGGCAAGGTTCGACGTGTTCATTGGTTCCACCGTGGCACGGCTGAGAGGTTTGCAGAAGCCTTGAAACAAAAGGCAGTGACAAAGACAGCACGAAGAAAAGTTCAGAGACAGCTTCTTTCAATAGTGCTTAGTGACTTATGGCAAAGCCCCCGTCTTTTTAGGGGTGTGCGTCGTTTGTGTTGGGCTGTGCGCCTGGCATTTACCAGCTATTCACAACCCGAAGCCGTTGCATTGATTGATGCAGCAGTGGTGAGAATACAGAAAGAGAAGCAGCTTGACATGCTGACAGTCTTAACTATCAATGAGATTTGTCAGAAGTTGAAAGCGTGTGATGAGATTAACAGACAACAACTAACAGGAGAGGAGGCCAACAATGGATAACAAGTTATATTTGGAATTGGGCGTGAAAGATAACCTTTCACCAGTTCTGGAGAAGATGCTCAAAGACAGCGAAGAGTTGCAGACCAACTTCGACAACTTCAAAACTGCCACCATTAAAGATGTTGTTCTTGATGCAGATGGGGCCTTGTCGAAGATAAGGAAGCAGATACAAGACGCATTGGGTTCAGAGCCATTCACCATAGACATCAAGGCCAACCCCGTAGACATCGACACATCGAGAATAACAGATGCAGTGAAAGCCATTCTTGGCGCACAAGAAAGGCTGGCTCAAATGGCATCAGGCGCAAACGTCGGAGCCTCAACACCTGGCACAGATGGAACGGCCAACGCCAACACAGATGCAGCCCGCCAGAATGCAGAGGCCGTGAGCCAACAGGCGAAGTCCTACGAGGAATTGAAAGCCCAAGTTGATGCAGTCCTGGGCAGTATGGAGAAGAACACGGCAACGATCGTCGAGCAGCGTTCAGCCATTGCCCTTATTGATAAGGAAATCAAGGCTATCAACAAGAGCGTAGACAGTGCCGGACAGATGACCGACACACAGCGCAAGCGTCTTGAAATGCTGACCCTTTCAAGGGAAAAGCACAAGCAGGCCCTCAATGAAAGCATGATAGTGTTGCGTAACGACATTAAACTGGCACAGGCTGCAGACGGTTCCATGAATGAACTTTCTCAGTCATTGGGTAGAATGCGCACAGCCTACCGTGCCATGACTGCCACACAGAGAGAAAGCGACTTTGGAAAAGAACTCCTGGCATCTATACAGAATGCAGACAAGAAGATAAAGGAACTTGACGCAACCATTGGCAACCACCAGCGGAACGTCGGCAACTACGGCAGCGCATTTAATGGCCTCAACATGAGTGTGCAGCAGGTGGTACGAGAACTGCCATCGGCAACAATGGGTTTGCAGATGTTCTTCCTTGCGATATCGAACAACCTACCCATTCTTGCCGACCAGATTAAGATGACCAAGGAGGCCAACAAAGCAGCGAAGGAAATGGGGCAGCAGACAACGCCCGTGTGGAAGCAACTTGTAAAGTCTCTTCTTTCCTGGCAAACTGCAATGATTGTGGGCATTACCCTTTTGACAGTCTACGGCAAGGAAATTGCGGCATGGACTAAGAGCCTATTCAGTGCAGGAAGAGAAGCCCTCAGTACAGCAGAAGCCACCGAAAAACTCAATGAGCAACTGGAGAAGAACGACGGGCGTTTCTCAGATAATGCCATGACTTTGAAGCGGCTTGCCGACGAATGGAAGAACCTAAAGAGCGAAGCCGAGCAAACTGCATGGATAGAAGCTAACCAGTCTGCCTTTGACTCAATGGGGCTTGCCATTCGTGACGTGACATCAGCCGAGAAAGCCTTTGTTGAATACACCCCTGCAGTTGTTGAGGCTCTTAAATCGAGGGCAAGGGCTGAGGCTGCAAGGGAGTTGGCTAAAGAGAAGTATAAAAAGGCATTCACAAAGCGAGAAGAGGCAAGGCAACAGCAGGAAGCAGGCCCTTCTATGTGGGATAATATTCGAGGAAACTGGGCAACTATTGGCAGCATGAGTGCACCAGGTACGCGTGCCGTGGGAGTCAGTGAAAGCCAAGTTGCGAAGTCCTTACAGGAAGGAAGGGTGCAGAGCCTTAACGATGAGGCCGACACGTTGGAAAAGGAGGTTGATGTTTATTATGACATCGCCAAACTCGAAGACGAGAAAGCCAAGGCAGAGCTGAAACGTCTTGGCCTCTATAAAGATCGTAACCAGACAGCAAAGGAACAGTTGCAGGCTCAGAAAGCCAACCTGCAAGCACAGCTTGACGTTCTATCAGCAGAAGAGGCAGCAGGAAAGGCAGGTGAAGCCCTACGCGATAAGATTGCGGCTGTAGACAAGAAACTGGCCGCATATAGTGTAACGAAAACCACACAGGGGCAGAATGCAGCAGATCGTGCAGCCGCAGAAGCCGAGCGTGAGCGTATCAGGCAAGGTGAAGCAGCCGAGAAGATTGCAGGTATTATCACAAGGCAAGCCGTTGAGGTTGAGCGGGCGGCAAAGGATTTGGAACTAAGCACCCGTGCCGCAGAGATTGGGGCAATGGAAGACAGCACAGAGAAAGTCCTTCTGCAAATACAACTTGACGAAGAGAAGAAGGTTGAGGCCATCAAGCGTGAATATGAGGATTTGCGCCTGAAACGTATCGAAGAAGCAAAAAGACTATGGGACGCAGGCCCCACCAACAAGGGCGTGAATTTCTATCAGTCCGAGGCTTACAGATACGCAGCAAGTGATGACCGCTATTCTCAGGCACAGAAGGACAACCGACTGGCACGAGAGAATGAAGTCGCAGCCTCAACGAAGAGAGCAACCGAAAAGGCCCTTCAAGATCGTCGCAAGTTGATGACCGACTATTTGCGTGAATACGGTTCTATGCAGCAGCAACGTGAGGCTATCAATGCCGAGTACAATGCGAAGATAGCAAAGGCAACCGACGAATGGCAGAAAGCACGGCTGGCGGCAGAACGTGACAAGCGGCTTAGTGAAATCAGCATGAGGGAGTTGCAACAAGAAATCGACTGGGAAGATGTTTTCAACGACGTTGAGAAGCATTCCGTTAAGTATCTGACTGCCATTAGAGACAGACTCAGAAAAGCGTTAGACGCAAAGGATATTACAGCCGAGAACGCCAAAGTCCTTGCCGACAAGATAAGTGAGATAGAAACGACCATTGCAGGAAAGACGAGTATCTGGAAAGCATTATTGCCAGGCTTACGTGAGCGCAAGCGTCTGACAGAGCAAACGGCAGCAGCCGAAGAAAGTTATCAGTCAGCCCTCAAAGAGCAAGCCAAGGCCATAAACAAGGTTCTTGCCACGAAGAAGGAAATCAAAGCAGAACTTGACAAGGTGGAACTCAGAGACGCGTTAGGACAGAAGTTCACAGTTGAGTTGGAAGCCATCAGCGAAGAGAACAAGGATAATCTTCTGGCATCCATCGATAAGGGAAGTGAACTATACAACGGGCTTTTGAAACTCTTCGAGCGTCTTGCCTCAGACAGCGCAGCAGCTAACAAGTCACAAGAGACGGTAACAAAAAGAAAGTCAGCCTCAGATGCTCAATGGGATAAGCTAAAGAACATGAACAGCTTCACAGACGTTTTTTCCTTCGCGTCTGGAAATCCTTTAGAACTTATCGAGGGTATCACTAAGAACGTGCAAAGTTTCGGTGAGTTTGTGGATAACTTAGGGCTTGCCGACACAGATTTTGGTGACGCAGTTCATAACTTTGCAGACGGCTGCAGCTCATTCACCAATGCCATCAACGACCTTGCGTCAGGCAATGTGATGGGAGCCGTGAACGATGTTCTTTCAGGTGTGGCATCATGGGGAAAGACGATCTATGGAGGCGGCAATGAGCGAGAAATGGAAAAGGAGATAGCCGACCTTGCTTCAAGCAACGAGAAACTGGCTTCTGCCATTGAGAGCCTATCAGACCGCATTAAGGACAACGACGCAACCAATAGAGAGAGCGAAGCAGCTTATCGTGAAGCCTTGAAAGCAGAAAAGGATTGGGAGTCAAACCAGCGGAAAGCCATTGATGACCGTGCATCAGAATGGACTAACACAGGATATGGTTTCTTAGGTTTGGGCGGCAAAAGTTCTTTCAATGCAAATGCCCCTGGCGCATCATGGGCAGGCTGGAAAGAGTTTAACAAGGTTCTGCAAGCGCATGGAAGTGACAAGCGTGTTTCATCGGCTTCAAGCGTCTGGAACCTGACCCCCGAAGAAATGAAGTTGCTGAGGGATTTTGCACCGACGGAATGGAAGCAGCTATTTGACACCGACGGTCACAGGAACCCCGAAGACTTGGTGAACGCCTACATTGATAGGGCTGGCATGATCAAGGAACTCACAAGCGCATTGAATGAGAAGCTAACCGGCTATTCGTGGGACAACTTCAAAGGCTCATTCGTTGATACCCTGAAAGACTTGTCTTCTACAACGCAGGACTTCGCAGACAATATTGAGGAAATGCTAACAAATGCCATCCTCAACAGCCTAATAAATGAAGCCTACAAAGACCGCATCGACTCCCTCTATAAGATGATAGCAGATGCAGCAAGCGACGAGAGCGAGGGCGGCAGCACCTTCACGAAGGACGAGTTGGACGCAATAAGGGCATACAACGAGAACCTTGCCAACGACCTTGTAAACGCCCGCAATGCCCTCAAAGATAGTGGAGTGTTGAAAGATACTGGCGGCAAGTCATCAAGGGGCACAGTCATGGGCGCAACCATAACAGAGACCACGGCAAGCCTTCTTGCATCGTATATCAACGCCATGAGAGCCGACCTCTCAATGCAGCAAGGAAAGTTTGACATTATTTTGCAAGCCGTTCAACAGTATTTCCCTCAGAACCTCACTATTCAAACGGCACAACTCAAAGAGTTGCAAGCCATAGCGGGAAACACGGCAGCGACAGCAGAGAATACCAGACGTTTGAAGGATTTGGCCGATGATGTTCACGGGCTGAAAACGAATACATGGAAAGTCCCGATTAAATAAATGATTATTCACTTGTCATATCAAAGCGGCATGGTCTGTGAAGATAGTGCCGTTTCTTTCTTAAAAAGCCAAGGACGCACGATAAAAGGCTCAGCCGTATAAGCGGCCACCACCATGAACAAAAGCCGTCAAAGCGTTTCTTTTGGCCGTTTCATAGAAAAGTATTACCTTTGCATCAAAATTGAAAATCAGATGGAACAGAAAGACGTATTTTCCAAGGTTGAGGAAGAAGCCAGGGAGAAGCTAAAGAACCCTGACACGAAGGGAGCAGCCCAAACCGTTTTAGAGTATATCGAGCGGCAAAGGAAATTGCTTAACAATTCTTAACTTGCAAAACATAAATAAAACGTCCGTTTGTTTGGTGTTTTGGATTATTATTTGTACCTTTGCACACAGATAACCAAAACATCAAACGACATGAAGAAGTTTATATCTTACAGACGAGTTTCGACAGCCAAGCAGGGTGCAAGCGGCTTAGGACTGGAAGCACAGAAAGAAATCATCAAATATTTCGTTGAGAGGGAAAAAGGCGAAGTCGTTGCAGATTATTGTGAAGTGCATTCAGGCAAGGACTTGAACGAGTGTCCTGAACTTCACAAGGCCATGAGGGAAGCAAAGAAACAGAGTGCGACTCTCATTATTGCAAAGACAGATCGCTTTCGTAATGTAGCCCAAGCCCTTGAAGTGCTTGACGTAATGGGAGAAGATAACGTCTTGTTCTGTGACTTACCTAAGACAGACCGCTTCACAATGACCCTTTTCTTTGCCCTTGCAGAGCGTGAGCGTCTAATCACCTCTATTCGCACAAAGCAGGCTCTAAAGGCCAAGAAAGAGCAGGGCTTCAAGTTGGGAAGACCTAACGCAGAGTTCACGACTGAGCAGGTTGCAAAGAGTGTGGAGTCTCGCAAGCGCAAGGCAGCAGAGAACGGCAACAATAAGAGAGCATGGGCAACAGTGCAGCACATGACAGACAGACCGCTCAAAGAGATTGCTGCATACTTGAACGAGAACGGCTTCACGACATCGCAAGGCGGCGAGTGGAGAAGTAATCAGGTAGCCAGACTAATAAAGGCTTACAACGGTTAAAAATGGCCTTTCTGAGCCATGATTTGCAGATTGATTGCAATAGTACGAGAGCAATCAATCTGCATTTCTGTATATAAATGAGTGAAAAGATGCATAAATATTGATTGTTTATGCAGAATATACGCAATTAACACCCCCCACCCCCCGGGGGGGGGCACCCCCTCGTTTTCGCATTGGGTCACCTCAAAAAAATTTTTTTCCCATTTTTGGAAGCCTTTTAACAATTCGTTTCTTTTGCCTCATTTCTGCATATTTCCTGCATATTAGTGTTAATTATGTTAATTTGCGCCCAATTATTGTATATTTATACAGTTTTATTTCTACCTTTGCATTCACAAAGGGGCATAAGGCACGAATAAAGGTTTGGCCGCTGTTCGTGAATGGGAGCCTGCAAGGGCTTTGCCTGGGACGCAGTGCCTCTTTCACTTAAACGACGAAGTATGAAGAGAGAAGAGATTATTTACGGGTACGATGCTGCCGCTGAGTTCTGCGGCGTTTCATCTGGAACGATTGCCAACTGGATTAAGAGCGGCAAGTTAGCGGGCTGTTATCACAAGATTAGTTCGCGCAAGGTTGCTTTCAATACGCAGAAGTTAGAACTACGAGTTTTCGGGAGTCTATGAAGAAATTTCGGTTAAGGTTCAGCACGGCTTTTGTGTATTTCAATAACGAGGCCCAAATGAGGCTCTTTCTGGAGTCGCATTGCTACAAATCGGGAAAGAGGATATATCTTCATCACGGAGTGAATCTTCACTACTTCGACGAATTGGGAGCAGAGTGTTACAAGTTCATTCCAAGTGGGCTTAACATGAGAGCGAAGCGGACAGAGTTCTATCATACACAGAATTTCATCTTTAACGACATACAACTATGCAACAGAGAACAATAAATCATCGGAGAGTGACGCGGCTCGTGAAAAGCGTCATTGATCCAGAAGTTTACAGAGAGCTGAGTCACCAATGGGACTTGAAGCATGAGCCGGAGCGAGTGCCGGAAAACTACAAGCCGAGGTTGCCGGGCGTTGAGTGCGACAATTTGAACGGAATCAACAGGACATTCGTCACAATCAACGACGAGTTCCTGGCCCTTATCGGCTACGACGATAACCTGAAAGGTTTCCTCATTGACTATTTCGGGAACGATTACAAGCCAAAGGAGGGGGAGCCGTTGCGTTTCCGCTTCATTGACGGAGTGCTAATCAATCCCACACAGCCAGACCCAAATCACAAATAAAGGATTATATTATGATTACAGACGAGAACGGTGTGAAACACCCTGAATGTGTTGCCGACGAAGTGCAACTCAGGAAAGAGCAGGAAGAACAGAAGAAAGAGCCTGCAACCAGATTTTTCAATCGAAAGGCCAATCGTGAGGGCTGGAACAAACCCACGGCCAAGGAGCAAGGAACCAACTGCAGCGGCGGCGGCAAGAAGCGTGCAGACCGTTTCTTTGCCCAAAAAGCCAAGCGTGAAGGTTGGGGCGAGTAATAACCATTTATCAGGATAACATTATGAGAAAAGAATTACCCAATTCCCTCTACCGTCAGAATTTGGCAGAGCAGGAGGCAGAAAGGCTTAGCAGCCTTGAAAGTTCACTCAGAAGTCATGTCGCAAGGATTGCGGAACTGAGGAACCTCAGTATCAAAAGCGTAAAGCAGTTAGAATCCATCACCACCGAATGGCTTGAAGGTGAGATTGCAAAGAGCAAGAACAGCCTTTCGACAGTCTTAGGAGTCGGCGGCTTCATCCCTGCAGGCATTAGCAAGCAGTTCGATGACGAGTACAACAAAGTGCGCAAAGAGTGTGCTCAACCAATAGCAAGCATTCAAAGTGAGTTGCTTTCATGCAAAGATAGAGGCATTTCCCTCAGAATCGACTCAGAAGGTCTTCCGCGCTTCAACGAGGACGATGTTAAGGCGGCTATTGACAAGGCTGCGACATACAAGTTTTCCGACGAGGAAAAAGAACTATACACTTTGTTTGCTGAGATCGTTGAGACAATGAACAAAATTCGTCAGTACGAGCAACAGCACGGGGCCAAGAAGAGCAACATTCCAAATACAATCGTCTGGCTGTTTAATGGCACCTACGACACAAGAACTGGAGAACTCATCAGCGGGAAGGAATACGAATTCACTCCTGAATACTTCTTTAGGCTTATAGCCTTTGGGAAGCTGTTCCTACGCAATCCAGAAGAAGACGACGATTAACGACCAGAGGGGCGTGAGGTTCTGAGCCTTGCGCCCTCTCTTAACCCATGAGTTATGAGACAGAACAGAATCAGCAACCCACGCTATACTCACCACATCAAGATTGTTCGTGTGTGGGAGAGAGCAGGCGACAGCGACGATCCTTTTGAGCGTGAAGAGTCCGAAGAGGTGAGAACCATCCTCTATGAAGGAGAGGGCCGTGAATATACCAACTCAGGAACGAGCGGAAGCGGCCAGGTTGACACCAACCAACGACTCATTTCCATTCCAAAGCGTTTCGACGATTGGAAGCCCATTGAAGGATTGCCAGAAGGAATGTCGAGTTGGCCCATTGACGGTGACACCGTGGAAGTCACGAAAGGCCATATAAAAGAGACTTTGACGGTGAAGGACTTCGAGCCGGACAATAACAGAACGGTCATTTATGCAGAGTTTGTCAGGGCATGAGTAAAAACATAGAAAAAGCATTCGCAAAGATGCAGAAACAAACAGATAAATACGTGGAAGGGAAACTGAAAGAACAGTTGCCCGTCCTTATTCGCCTTGCCCTTGCGAATGCTGAGATACACCATGTAACGGGTAACGCCATCAACAGTTATGCCGTGGCTCTCTTCCATAACGGGCAGTTCAAAGGCTTCTACAGCAGCTTTCAGGAACTACACAAACCGCCTATGCGCGTGACGTTGCGCAAGGGCGAGCGTTACGATATGCCCTTCTATTGGAGTGGGGAGCCTGCAAAGGGCTACACAGCACCGACGGGAGAACGTAACTATTGGAGCCAGGAAGAGGCAGAAGATTTCATCGGTACCACCTTCCCCAAAAAGAAGGGCTGGGCTTATATCGTCGTTGCGGCGGTTGATTATGCAAGGTATCTTGAAACAAGAGGAACGGCTGACGTTCTGACTGGCTTTCAACAAGAGTTGGCCGGAATGGGCGCAGACGTTAGCGGTGTAATGCCAGGATAAAAAAAATGATATGGCCAAGAAAGTTAAGGTTGAAGGGATTGAGGTTCAGCAATGGTATTTGGATAAGGAGCCGCGCACGATCTTCACAGACAATGCACGGCAGAAGTTTTATTAAAATTCGAATGCCAGTTGCAGTGGCTTCTTTTCTTTCTTTGCGATGGTTCTGGCGTATATGGGGCAAATGTTTCTGTAGGCACATTGTCCGCGCTTTGCCTCTATGAACCTCAGTTCATACAGTTCTTGTGGGTCAAGCGTGAGTCGCTCTTCCTTTTCTTGCATTATAAACCCTGCAAGTTTCATGCAGAAGAACCCTCTATCGTTGGTCTTATCGTCTACAAGTTCAATGAGTCCGTTTCCTTGCGGTCTTCCCATAGCCATTGTTGTTTTGTTGTTATCACAAGTTCCATCCCATCGGGATAACCAGCCGCAAATGCTTTCTTGAAGAGTTTTGCACACCGTCTGGGAACATGTGCCCATGTGTGGTGTTCTTCATCCCAAAGAACGCAAAGACCACGTTGTGAGGCAGACGTTGGAATTGGTGCGTCTGTATTGCCAGTAAGGAGAAACGGACAGGTTCCGCAACTGCCTGGCTCATCATAGAATTTGTGTCCATTGATTATGAGCATAGTCCTTTGTTCTTTACTTTGCGAAAGTGCTTATCAGTTCAGAGCGAAGGAAGCGGAGTCCACCTTGTTTGTTTTCCCCGCTCTTAATGTGAGTGAGACGTTTAAGATAGTTCTTCCTGAGAGTGTTGGGCTTTATGCCGAGAATGGCAGCAGCTGTCTTAGTATCGACCCATTCCTCTTGCATTGGGTCTTTCTTCATCTTCTGCATGATGATCACAGCGACGCGAGGGGCCAAGGCATCGGCCAGGCGGTTCACAGATTGTGGAGAGAGTTCTATTTCCATAAGGCTTATACTGTTTGTTCTTTTTCCATATCTTCCAGAGCATCGTGCAAAGTATTGAGAAAGTTGTCTACCTGGAGCAGTGGGGCTTCATTCCTTCCAACCGCATAAAGAATGGTATTGACACGTTCCAGACTTTCAATGAAGCACTGAATATCTTTTTTAAGTTTTTTACCTTTTCCATCCTTGCTTGAAGCCAACAAAATTTCAACCTCAGCCAAGAAGCCTACAACTGAGGGCTGGGGTGTGAAGAACTTTCCGCATAGAAGGAACATTTCAGCATCGCAAATTTCACCATTGAGCAGCATATTAAATCCAAGTCGCTCAAAAACGCCCTTGATGGTTAGGGCCTCTTCCTTTGTTATCATTCTTTCTTCCATGATGATTGTTTTGTTTAATTGTTGTACGATTGTATCAAATGTTTATAATATTCAAGAGTGCAGAGTCCGAGGACGGTCTGAGGGTTAAACGCTTTATAGAACCTGTATTGCTCAACAGCTTGCTCCCATCCTTTGACATGTATTTCCAAATGGTCTTTATTGCCTAAGTGAAATTGGTCATAGATGACATAGGTGTTTGATGGAGAAACAGGATCATATATATTGCTCATGGCTATTCTTCGCATTCATCAATAGCTTTCTTGATGTTCTCCCATTCGTCAATGACTATAACAGCCAGGCAGACGGCATAAAATACTACTATCATATCAATTCACTTTTAAGTAAGACATTCCTAACCTTTCCATAAACTCATTGTAATGCCTTATGGCAGCATCGCCATGAAGACCGAGCCTTTGCCGTTCTTCGAGTTCTGCCCTGTAGGCAGCACCTTCGCGTCGCATCTGTTCGCCAAGCGATATTGCCCGAGTTTCGAGGGCCTTCAACTGTTGCAATGTTCTTTCCATTATCTTCACGTTTAATTGAAATTTTTGGCAAAATTATAATAAACAACTGAAACTACAAAATAAAATATAATATAAACGTGATATTTTAATAATTATTAGCAAAATATGCTATCAACATTATTTATTTGTTCGAAAATTGCTACATATATTATATTTTGCAAATTTGTTTGGCAGTATGGAGAAAAAAGAGTACCTTTGCAGGCACAAAGAAAATATAATACCTATATTATGGACTTGAAATCAAGAATAAAGTTTGCCATCAAGCGGCAGGGCTTCACGCTGGAGCAGGTTGCCGCTAAGATGAAACGACCAGACGGCAGTGTTGGCCTTGCACAGTCAGCCCTTTCTCAGATGCTTGCCAATGGAAACCCAAGTTACAATAAGTTGGAAGAGATTGCAGGCATTATCGGGCTTTCCGTTTCTGAGTTGGTCAAGGATCAGAGCGACAACAAGATAATATGCCCCTATTGCGGAAAGCCTATCATATTCACGAAGGAGGTATCGAAAGAAGAAAACGAGTGAAACCTTCTTTAATTTTCACGCGCACGCACGCGAGGCGAATGCCCGCGCAAGGCATAAATCATTAGTATCATACATGAAAAAGCTGGCAATATGGGCCTGGGTTGTGGTCATTATGATTTTGGGCGGTGGCTTCTATGGCTTCTATATCTTAGCGGCTATCGGAGCAGTCATGCTTTTGATAATGATTTTCCTTCTTATCAGACAGGCCATCAGGGAATGCAAGCCCTCAACAGAAGAGCAAGACACCTATGTTCTGGAATTGCTTGCAGGCATTGATGACAGACAGGAGTTTGAGAAAGAACGGAAAGCGTTCATTGAGAAGTGGGGCCACGATCCAGGAACCTTTGAGGAATATAGCAAGCGTCTGAAAGTTTGAAGCAGGGGAGGGCATCGCCCATGAGCGACCACCGTTCAAAGATTTTCGTTGAGGGCGTTTGCTTAGTTCGTAGAAAATGTGTACCTTTGCAGGCGAATTGCCGAAAGGTGATTTTATTAAACTCAATGCGGGTGCGGTTGTCGTGAGACAGTTGCACCCGCTTCATTTGGGGAGCAGTTTCGGAAATTATTCGGAAATTTTGAAAAAGAAAATTCCCAAAACCCTTTGTTTATCGAGGTTTTGGGAATTTGTTCTGTGTCGACACTTGGATTCGAACCAAGGACCCCCACCATGTCAAGGTGATACTCTAACCAACTGAGCTATGCCGACTCTTTTCGTTTTAGCGGCTGCAAAGTTACTAAGAATTGTCGGAACTGCCAAATATCAGTCAATAATATAAGTATTTATTAACATTCCATCACTTCGTTGCAACTAACTTGAATTATTCATGGATACCTTTTATGTCTGCGACGCTACACGCGCTCGGCCCTTGGGACGCTTTCTTGCGCTCCGTAGGTGCTCAGGCGCTTCGCGGAGGTCTTGCAAAGAATGCTCACGAATTATCCACGAGATTTGTCGAAGACCCATGAGGAACGCAGTAATTAATCATAAATTCAAGTTTCGAATGTCAACAAAAACCTTAAAAACAAAGATTACCATTATTCCCTTGAACATCGATGTTATGTTTTTCCCACGCATTTAATTCAGAAAGTTGAAACAAGAATATTTATGAGACATTCGTGGTCATTTATGGGCATTCGTGTGACGCCGTAGGCATAGGGAAGAAGCTGAAATAGCGAAGGTACTCCGTCTCGGCATAAAAAAGATTAAAATCTTTTGTTCTGCTCTCGACTTTTCGTACCTTTGCACCCAAAATTGAAAGAACGATGGAACAAAAGAAAGATTTGCAGCTTTTCCGCATGCGCAGTAGCAGGAGTGCCATTGCCGACGGTTTCCGTCTCTACATGGGCCATTTCCGCAGTCTGCTGCGTTCGTCGTGGATAGCAGCAGTTGTGTATGCGCTGGTGTTCAGTGCTATGAGTAAAGCAATGATCAACCTGTCGCCCGCGATTAGCGTGGGACTCCTCTTGCACCAGGATCCTAAAACCATCGGTGCACAGAACAGCCTGCACGTATGGGCGATGGTGGCCAGCGGCCTCATCTATATTCTCGTGACGGCAGCACTGACGGCCTACGGCTTCAGCGCGATGAGCGAGCATCAGCAGCAAGGCACCATCTCCAAGCCCAAGCATTGGTACGGACAATGCAACTGGCCACTGGTGGGACGCAGCCTGCTGCTCATGGTCTGCCTCGGCCTGCTATTCATAGGCTTTGAGCTGCTGGCAGGTCTGGCCACCTTTGCCGCCTTCAAATGGCTGGGCGTCATGGCAGGCATCGCTACGCTGTGCCTATGCCTCCTATTGATAGGCGCCTTCAGCCTACCGCTGCTCTACACCTCTTATATTTACATGCTCACCCCCAAGACGCACTTCTTCCCCACCCTCGTGAAGACCTACGGCACAGGACTGCGCCACTGGGGCTCCTTGTTTGTGGTCATGCTCATCACGACGATCGTCACCCAGCTGCTGTCGTTTATCATTCAGTTGCCGGCCATCATCCTGACGATGGCCAACACACAGTCGCAGACTGGCGCGCTGATGGGCGACCCGGCAGGCATGCCGTCGTATATGGGATGGCTGACGGTGGTGGTGCTCTGCATTGCGGGCTTCGTACTGGCCTACGTCGTACTATCCACGATGTTCCCCCTGTACTACCTCTACGGCTCGATCAAGACCAAGGAGGATGAACGACAGCAACTAAACAAGACAACGATATGAAACGTATCCTCTTTATCGACCGCGACGGTACGTTGGTCGAAGAACCCCACGACGAGCAGGTGGATGCTCTGGAGAAAATAAAGTTCACGCGCGGCGTGTTTCGTAACCTGGCCTTCATCCGCCAGCACACCGACTTTCTCTTCGTCATGGTGTCGAACCAAGACGGACTGGGCACACCGAGTTTCCCCAAAGAGACCTTCTGGCCCTCACAGAACTTCATCCTGCAAACGCTGGAAGGTGAGGGCGTGACATTCGACGATATTCTCATAGACAACCACTTCCCTGAGGACAACGCACCGACACGCAAGCCTCAGACGGGTCTGGTGAAGAAATACATGGAGCAGCCCGAGGAATACGACATCGAGCACTCCTACGTGATCGGTGACCGTGAGACCGACGCGCTGTTTGCCCGTAACATCGGCTGCCAGTCGCTCATCCTGGGACGCGACGGACTGACCTGGGACAAGATTGCCGAAATCCTGTTTGCGGGGGAGCGCACCGCCAGCGTGAAGCGCACCACCAAGGAGACCGATATCGACGTGCGTCTCTCGCTCGACGGCACAGGCAAGTGTGACATCGAGACGGGCCTCGGCTTCTTCGACCACATGCTGGAGCAGATAGGCAAGCATGGCGGCATAGACCTGTATATCAGATGCAAGGGCGACCTGAACGTGGATGAGCACCACACCATTGAAGACACGGCACTGGCCTTGGGCGAGTGTCTGCTCAAGGCACTGGGGTCGAAGCGCGGCATTGAGCGCTACGGTTACTGCCTGCCCATGGACGACTCGATGTGCCACGTCTGTCTGGACTTCGGCGGCCGCCCCTGGCTGGTATGGGATGCGGAGTTCACCCGTGAGAAGGTGGGCGACATGCCCACGGAGATGTTCCTCCACTTCTTCAAGAGCCTCAGCGACGCCGCCCGCATGAACCTCTTCGTGCGTGCAGAGGGGCAGAACGAGCACCACAAGATTGAGGGAATCTTCAAGGCGCTGGCCCGCTCGCTGAAGATGGCGGTGAAACGTGACATCTACCACTACGAGCTGCCCTCGACCAAAGGAACGCTATAGGAATTGAGAGTTGAGAATTGAGAATTGAGAATTATGATTAGTCATGCCACCGAAGGGGACGCAAGAGTTGTGAGAATGATGGAGAGACCCAAGATAGCAATTGTCGATGCGAACACGCTGGCCGTGATCGGACTGAAGCAGATTCTGCAGAATGTGCTGCCCATCATGACCATTGAGACGTTTGGCTCAATGGCAGAGTTTGAGGCGAACCATCCCGAACAGTTTTTCCACTATTTCGTATCGATGAACATCGTGCTGGAGAACCGCACGTTCTTCACCGAGCATCGCCGAAAGACCATCGTGCTGACGCTCTCGCTCGACGGCGGTTCACAGTTCAGCGAGTTTCACAGCATCTGCATCAACGTGCCCGAACAGGAACTGGTGCGCTCGCTTCTCATGCTGGAGCAGCACGCCCACCCGCAAGGCAAGAACCTGCCCCCGATGCCGCAGACGCTCCAGCGGAAGATACTGAGCGACCGCGAGATTGAGGTGATGGCGCTCATCGTGCAAGGCTATATCAACAAGGAGATTGCCGACCGGCTGAACATCGGGCTGGCCACCGTCGTGACGCACCGCAAGAACATCATGGACAAGCTGGGCATGCGCAGCGTATCGGCACTCACCATCTATGCCGTCATGCACGGATATGTGGACATAAACAAGATTTGAGAGGTGAGGATTATGGAACTGAACGACGAACAAGTACTGGAGCGTGCGGGCATCCGCATCACCGCCAACCGACTGATGATCTGGCGGCAACTGCGCCATAGCTTCGGCGATGCCTTCAGCCTGGCAGACCTGGAAGCGAAGATGCCTACCCTCGACCGTTCCACCATCTTCCGCACGCTCACGCTCTTCAGCGAAGCCCATCTGCTGCATGCCGTTGACGATGGCACGGGCACGCAGAAATATTGTGTATGCCATCATGATGACACCCGCCAGTGTATGGGACACGTCCATCTCACCTGCCGCATCTGTCATCACACCTATTGCCTGCCTAACGTACACATACCCACCGTTCCCCTGCCCGAGGGTTTCGAGCCGGAGGAAACGGAATATGTGGTGAAGGGAATCTGTTCGCGCTGCCGCCGCTGAACCTTATATCAGCGGTTGTGGAGCAGGCGACCGTCAGCGGTGACGCCAGCAGCCGACATTTTTATACGCGACTGGCTGCTCTTATTGTAGAACACAGCAGTAAAGCAGCCGTTCTCATCAGTGATGACATTCGGATTCCAGTAGAGCGTGCGACGATAGTCGGTAGGCTCTTCGGGCTGGCGCTCGCTATAGTCGGGCTGATAGAAATCCTCGGGCGCATTGATGCCTGTGAAGACGTAGTGGCGGTCGCGATAGGTGACCTGCTTCCCATCGTCGGGGATGGACACCATCTCCACCGTAGCATCGGCCGAATAGTGGCTCTGGAAGATGGTAGAGTCCTCAGAACGCGGCTCATAATCGGAAAACACACGGATGTCCTGCAGACGATTCAGTTTCAGCTTGGCATAGACCGACTGTGAGGTGCGGTTGGCACGGAACAAGCCTGCCTGCTCAGCCTCGCCATCGCTGGTGTAGGGCGAATAGTTGCGATAGTAGGTGGCACCGTCGATGCGCCCGTCAACACGGAACGAGTTGTAGCGGTTCATGTTGCCATAGAGATAGCGGCACACCTGCACAGGGAACTGTCGCATGTCGAGCTTGCCGAACGAGAGGCCGTAGTCGGTGATATTGTTATAGAGCTCGTAGGCATCGAGCACGAAGGCGGGCTTCTTCCAGTCGATAGCACGAGCGCCACGGCGGCGGCCCTTCACGTTGACATTGCCCAACTGATGCACATCGTTCTCCATCGAGTAGTCGGAGAGCGTGTCGGCCAGTTCCTCGGCTGTGACATCAGGCTGATGCTTCTCATAGAAGGTGTAGTCGTGGGTGAACATGGGATAGAACAGGTCGCGCTTCACGTAGAAGTCGGGGAAGGCATCCTCGTTGAGCACCTTGGCATCCTTTCGCGAGAGCATGTTCTTCTTGATGGAGTCGCTCTCCTTGTAAGCCTTGAGGTTCAGGTAGCCGGCACCATAGAAAGGCGGAATCTCAAAGAGGAAGCGCCCCTCCTGGGTCTTCTGGGTGGAGCCCACAATCTGACGGCCCACCACCAGCTCGGCCTCGACCATCACCTCTCGTTTCAGGTTGCCGTGGTTCACGCCGATATGGTCGTTGGCCGAACCCAGCGAACCGAATTCTATATCAGAGAACGTGCCCACCTCAGTAGTGGCATCGTCGTGGGAACCGATAATCTCATTCTCCTGCGACGTCTCCTCGGCAAAGGGATCGACATAGTCCTCCTGTTCGCCCGTCTTACGTGCCAGCATGCCTACGCCATACTGCCAACTATCGACCTCGTCAGGCTCGACGGGATTTAGGTTGAGCATCTTATAGACGGCACCCTCGATGGTCAGCGTGGTCTCGGGCTGATAGCGGGGGGTGAAGGCTGTATCAGCCAGCTCTTCCCACTTGTACTTACGCCAGCCCTGAACCATCATGAGCAGGTCGAGGTGGCGGCGGTGCTGCTCATCGTCCTTCTCGAAATAATAGGAGGGATAGGCGATGAAGCCGCGCAGCTCGCTCGACAGGAGCATGGAGGTGAGGAGGTTATTATCATCATAGGTGGGCTCATCGGTGCGGGTGTCACGGATGGACAGCGAGATGTTGGTAGGCCCAGTGATGCCCTGACACTGGATGGGCAGCTCGATGCGCTCGTAGGGCTCATAGGTGTGGGTGGTCTCGATGGGAGCGGTGATGAGGGCATCGTCCTGCTCATGATGATTGACGAAGAAGAGGCGGTCGGCCAGGATCTTCCCGTCGTCGTCGAAGAGGGTCACGTCGCAGACACCGGAGGGCAGCGAGTCGAGCGGCAGCGCAAGGACGGTTTTCCCGTTTGCCAGCGACACCTCCTCAAAGTAATGGAGCGCACCCCTGCAGAGCACCGACACACCGTAGTGCTTGTCGGCGGCCAGCTGACGGGCTTCCACCGTGAGCTGGCCACCATCCAGACGTAAGGCAGCACCCGACGATTCCGCCTTGGGCAGGTCGAAGTCATAGTTCTTGTCACGCCATCTGAAACGGGCTTTCAGCCGCTTGCTGCTAGGTGTCACCGTGAACGAGCCGCGGCCCATGAACTCAGTGTAGATGGTTTGCGCCGTCGCATCGTCAGTACCCACCGTTCCCTGAATGGTGACTGCCTCGCCAAACTGGTCGGTCACATCAAAAGCCACGCGGTTCTCCACACCTTCGATCAGATGGCCGCCTTCGGGGTAGAAGCTGACCGTCAGCTTGTCCTTCTTACGCGGAGGAACATGAGTCTTCGGACGCTGGTACATCCGTCGCACATCGTAGTCGCCTGCCTTCTCGGGCTTGCCATAGACGGGCAGCACACGGGAATAGAGGCCGTCCCAGATGCGGAAATAGTCGGCAGCCATCTGCTTATTATAGAACAGCCATGTGTCGTGAATGCTGTATTTATGGTGGCGCACATTGAAGTTGAGCTGCCAACGGGTGTAGGCACGCAGCTCATAGTAGCCCGAATAGAGCGAGTCTTCGAGCACAAACTGGCCGCAGGTGTGACCTGTGCCACTGATGATAATCTGCTGGCGCTCGACCAACAGGCCGTCGGGCGAGAGCAGTTCGACATAGAGCAGACGGCTCATGTCGGTAGGCATGAGATTGTCGGCCCGCACCACGTATGCCTTATACCATAGGGTGTCACCCACGAAATAGCAGGAGTTGTCGGTGTGCACATATACTTTCTCCTGTACACGGGAGTCGGAGGCACTTTCCAGTGCCGCACGGATATCGCTCAAGTTGCCGGCCCTGCCTACGAGTGCCAGCAACATCATGACAAAAAGGAAGGTAAAACGTCTCAACATATAACTTTCTGACGCAAAAAGAGCCGAAAGGTTAACCAATCGACTCTTCTATTAACATCATTTAATGGAATATTTCATTATGCTTTTAGTTTGAACGAGGTCTCGATGCTGCTCAACTCAGCATAGAATGCCTTGTCAACCTGCAGGCGCTTCTCAATGGTGGTACAGCTGTGAAGCACGGTGGAGTGGTCGCGACCGCCAATCAACTGGCCGATACGGGCAGCCGGCATCTTTGTGTATTTCTGAGCGAGGTACATCGATACCTGGCGCACCAGCACATAGTCGCGCTTGCGGCTCTTGCTCATCACGCTCTGCTGGGGCACATTGTAGTGCTTGCACACCTTCTCCAGGATATCGTCGATGGTCAGCGGATGGTTATCGACCTTCACGGCACGCTTGATGACGCGCTCGGCCAAGCGCATGTCGATGCTGGAGTTATAGACGATGGAGAAAGCCATGAGCGAATTGAGCACGCCCTCGAGGTCGCGCACCGAGCCACTGGCTGTCTCGGCGATGAACTCAATGACGTCGGCAGGGATCTTCAAGCCGTCGCGACGGCACTTCGAGTTGAGGATATCCACGCGGAGCTGAAGGTTAGGACGGTCAATCTCGGCAATCAGGCCGCAAGAGAAGCGGGTCAGCATGCGATCAGTGAGCCAGCCGAGATCCACAGGGGGACGGTCGCTGGCCAGGATGATCTGCTTGCCCAGACGGAAGAGGTGGTCGAAGATGTGGAAGAAGGCCTCCACGGTCTTCTCGGTCGTTGCCCACTCCTGCACGTCATCGACAATCAGCATGTCGATGGTCTGGTAGAAGTTGATGAAGTCGTTGATGGAGTTCTGAAGCTTGGCATTGACAAACTGCACCATGAACAGATGGGCTGACACATAGAGCACGCGCTTCTGCGGATACATTCGCTTACACTGCACGCCAATAGCATTGATCAGATGGGTCTTGCCACACCCCGACGGGCCGTAGATGAACAAGGGGTTAAAGGTGGACTTGCCCGGATGCTCAGCCACCGACAGACCGACGGTGCGGGGCAGTTTGTTGGCATCGCCCTCAATATAGCTGTCGAATGTCTTGCGGGGATCAAGTTGCGGGTTAAGGTCTTGTGGCATGGCGGCATCCAGCATCGTAGGCGACTGGTTGCCACGGGTGGTAGCCTTGGGGGCGGCAATGTCGGCAGGACGTTCACTTTCCATTTCCTGCACCAGCTTATGCTCCTGATCGACCACCACTCTATAGGTCAGACACACATTGGTCTTGAAAGTCTGCATCAACGCCCAGCCCATGAGCTGCACATAGTGCTGCTCCAGGTATTCGCACACATACGGACTGGCCACCTGGACGAGCAGAGTCTTCTTCTCCTCGTCGTAAGATTCCAGCTTGATGGGCTCGAACCAAGTCTTGAATATTTGCTCAGAGACGTTAGCCGCTATCAGTTTTAGGCATTTGTCCCAAAGCGCCTTATGATTCTTTTGCATCTGGCGTTATTCGGTTATTGACTTATTGTAAAGAGGGTGGATTCAGATGGTTGTTTTCTGAAATCCGAGTGCAAAGGTCGGTATTTTTTTTGAATCGTGCAAATTTGCCTTTTTTCACTCTTGTGTTTACAAAACACGTAACTGGCTCTTTTTTCAGCAATTACAATGTTTCACGAGTTTTCTATTAATCTCACGTATTGCACAAGTCGAAGCCCCTAAAAGTCAACGAGTTAAGCGTCAAAAAAAGCGTCCCAATGGGCGCTTTTTATTTAGACGAAATTAAAATTAGGCACTTTCTTTACTTATCTTTTTTCCCGAAAACCGAGAAGTGGATATAGCGTTTCGGATGGGCCTTGAAATCAATCATGAGCTGATCGGCATCATACATCGTGGCATTCAGGTTGTTATAAAGCGAAGGGTCGTGCATCAGCAGGCCCAGCGTGCCGTCTTTACTGTTCAGGGAAGCAGTCATCTGCTCCACATTTGACAGCGTAGCATCCACTTTCTTCATCGTTGAGGCCACATCAATCGAGTTGAGCTGACGGGTCAGTCCCTCTGTGTTTTCCAGCACGCCATTGGCCTTGGCCATCATCTGCGGCATGTTCTGGTTGAGCGAGGCCGTCAGTTTGTTCAGCTCGTTAGTGGTGGTGGCCAGATGAGCAGTAATCACATCGACGTTGTGCAGCGAATTAGCCACAGAGGGGTCGGCCAGCAGCGTGTTGACACTCGACAGGATGGAGTCCAGCTTAGGAAGCATGGCCTCAATCTGAGGCACCATATTGGCAGCCTTGTCCATCGTGCCCTTCTTCACACCGCCCTTCAGCGTGTCACCCACCTGTAAGAGATCGAGAGGGTTGGAACCGAACTTCAACTCCAGCTTCACATTGCCCAGCAGATCGCTGGCAATCTCAGCCTCCGTGCCACGCGGCACCGACAGCTTATTGTCGAGCTGAAGAGAAGCTACAATCTTGTCAGGCTGGTTGTAGTCATACTTGATTTTCTTCACTACGCCCACACGATAGCCATTGGCATAGACGGGACTGGAAGCCGACAGGCCCTCCACATCCTCGAAACAGGCGTAATACTCGCTGGCAGACGAAAAGACATTCAGTCCCTTCAAGAACTCCAGTCCGATAAAGAGCACTACAATACCCATAACGGCCACTAAGGCAATTTTCACTTCATGAGTAAAATATTTCATATTCCTGTATCTGTTAAAACAATTCTACTTTTGTTTCCTATATAATTCCAAAGCTTCATTGGTGTTGACACGCTGTCCATTGAGGAAAGCCACCACAAAAGCCTGAGGGAAGGTCTTGGCCAGCTCCTTGCGCAGGCGCTGCACAGCATTATAATCCTCTGAGGCACCGACGGTGTACTTCCACAGACCGCCCTCCTTGTAACATTCCGCATCCTTGCGCCCCTTCAATCGGGCATCACCTGCCTTCAACTTGGTGCCGCTGGTCAGAATCTGCAATTTGAACACAGGACGAGCTTGCTGAGGAGCAGGTGCCGTCTCTGGCTGGGCAGGGGTAGTCTGAACGGGTACCGTCTGAACGGGCGTGGTCTGAGCGGGAACCGTCTGAACAGGTACGGTCTGGACAGGTGTTTCCTGAACAGGGACCGTCTGCTCCATAGCCACCACAGGCATCTCCACTACCGTGGCCTGTTGCTCTTCCACAGGCACAGCAGGCTTCGTCACCACCGTATCGGGCTTAGGCTCAGGCTTAATCTCCGGCTTCACCACGGGCTTGTTTGCAGGCTGGGTGGTGGGAACAGTGGGCTGAATGGGCTTTGTGGGCTGAGTGATGGGGGGCGTTGGCTGAGTGGCAGGCTTCGTTGGCTGAGTGATGGGCTTCACAGGTTTGTTGACAGGCTCTTCCACTTTGATGTTGGGCGAGCCGCCCTTTGCATTCTTGTTCCGATAGGCCACCAATGCCTGATAGAGACCGCGTCCCAACAGATCGACGTTTCGCTTATTGGTCAGATAGCTGGCTTCCGCCTTGGTAGTGACATAGCCGAGCTCTACCAGGCAGGCAGGCATCGAGGTCTCGCGTAACACCAGGAACACGTCCTGCTTTACGCCGCCATTGGGACGGCTGGCCGTGCGACACACATTGCGCTGGATCAGCTCAGCCATCTCCACGCTCTTCACCATGTTATCCTCATGCATGAAGTCGAACACAATCATGCTCTCCGGCGAACGCGGATCATAGCCGGCATAGTGCTGCTTATAGTTGTCCTCAATCAGGATAACCTCATTCTCGCGCAAAGCTGCGCTGCGCTTCTCATCGCTACGCCGCATACCCATCGTATAGGTCTCCAATCCAGTGATCTGCTTAGGCCGCTTGCCCGGCAGCGCATTGGTATGCACAGAAACGAAAAGGTCGGCTTTGTTTTTGTTGGCAATCCTGGCACGCTCGTGCAAGGGAATGAAAACATCGGTTTTTCGGGTATAGATGACTTTCACGTCAGGGCAATTTCGCTCCACATAGCCGCCGAAAGCCAGTGCCACGCTGAGGTTGATGTTCTTCTCCATGGCACCATTGGCACAAGCGCCTGCGTCTTTCCCGCCATGACCTGCATCTATCACCAGCGTAAACTTCTGTTTAGCTGCCGCTGCCATTCCCAGACAGAACGACCATGCCAATAAAATGAATGCAATCTTCTTCACCATAATTCGGTGCAAAATTACTGATTCTTTGCGAGAAACTATTCAATCACCGCTTAGTTTTATCATTTATTAAGTGAAGCTCCACCCCAGCACCCTCACAATCGGCGCCCATAGGCGGATTTTCCTTCGTCAGCGTCAGGTCGAGTGACGTGGCGGCAGGGAAGGCGGCAAACACAGCCTCAGCCACACGACCGGCTGCGTGCTCCAGCAGTCGGGAGGGCACAGCCATCTCCCGTTTCACCACCTGACACAGCTCAGCATAGTTGAGTGTGTCATCGACGCTGTCGCTCTGCATGGCCGCACTTATATTATAATGTACGCGCAAGGATATGAGGAACCAGCCCCCTACCCTGCGTTCCTGAGGCATCACCCCATGAAAGGCGTATAGCCTCAGTCGCTCAATGAAGATACTACTTTGCTGTAACGTTACCATTCGCCGTCATCACCGTTTGGTGCGCTATCGTCCATCTCTTCCACCTCGCCGGTCACATACTTCTTCAGCGCACGTTCCACACCATTCTTCCACGTGTTGATGCTCTCGTCCTTCAATTGGAGTGAGCTGACCAGCTTGATCACATGCTCAATGGGCATGCGATAGCGCAGCACACCAGAGATGAGCTTGGCGTAGTTCCAATATTCGGGGTTGAACTTCTCCGACAGGCCCTCCACCGTGATCTTGTAGCCACGGGTGTTGGTGAACTGGAAGTCGTAACGTTTCGTACCGTCGGGGTTCACCTGCTTGAGAATCTTTCCCTTCGTTACCGACTTCGGCAGCACGATTCCCTCATCGTCGTCCTGCAGTCCTGTGAAGATTTCGTAGGGATAGCCGTCGAGCAAGCCTACCAGTGCCACCCACTTCTCCTTGTTGTTCTGGAAGCGCACCACGTCGCACTCCAACGACTGCGGCCTTACCTCCGTCACCTGCGGGTTCAGGTTCAAGGGAGTCACTGGGGCAATCTTATGCAGATATTCTACCAGTCTCTTCAACTGCTCTTCACTGACGGGTTGCTCATTGTCCGCATCCATCTTCAGCAATTCACTCAGCAGTCGTTCCTCGCCGCCGTAGGCAGCCAACAGCGCTTGTATGACGGTCTCGTTAGCCAATGTTTTTTGAGTCTCCATAACTTGTTGGTAAATTTTTCGACAAAAGTAAGAAAAAACGAGGGAAAAACCAAATAAAACATAAATAATCTTTCAAGAATCATTTAGATTGTATTTTTATTCGTAACTTTGCATGATAAAATCGACTACATTCAACGAAATTTAAAGAAGAAATGAAGATAACATTTGTCACACTCCTGATCACTATGTTAACGCTGTCCGTGTGGGCAGTACCTGCCAAGAAGGGACAATGGAGAAACCTTCGCCTTAGCGACGGCACGGAAGTGCGTGCCATGCTCATAGGCGATGAGCATGGACATTACTGGAAAGCCGAAGACGGCACCACCTATATCGCTGAGGAAGGGACAGAATTCTACCGCAAGACCGAAGTCACTAACATCATCGCCAAAGCGAAGGTGCGCCGACAGGCCGCCAACGCCCGCCGCGCCCAGCGACTGTTTTCCCAGAGCTCAGCTGCCACCAGCAACTATCTTGGCAAGAAGAGATGCCTGATTATTCTGGTCAACTTCACCGATAAGAAATTCAAGAGTGCCAACAACCAACAGTATTACGAACGTATCGCCAACGAGGAAGGTTTCTCGGAAGGCAGGTTCAAGGGATCCATCAAGGACTATTTCATCGCCCAGAGTCTCGGTAAGTTTGAGATAGACTTCGACGTGGTGGGACCCGTGACGGTAGCACATCCCTACGCCTACTATGGCCAGAACGACCAGGACGGCAACGACAAGCGCCCTGCCGAGATGGTGATTGAAGCCGTGAAGTTAGCCAAAGAATATGTGACTGACTGGAAACAGTACGACTGGGACAACAGCGGCGAGGTGAATCAGGTCTATTTCATCTATGCAGGTCAGGGCGAGGCCGATACGGACTCAGGCAACACCATCTGGCCTCATGCCTACGACCTGTACTCAGCCAATTACTATGGTGACGGCTCAGGTCCAGTGAAGGTAGATAATAATCTGGTGGTCAGCACCTACGCCTGTGGTCCGGAGTTGAGCGGCAACGGCAGCATAGAGGGCATCGGCACCATCTGCCATGAGTTCAGCCATTGTCTGGGCTACCCCGACTACTATGACATCGACTATAGCGGTGGCTGGGGCATGGACGTTTGGGATCTCATGAGTTCAGGTAGCTACAACGGCGATGGTTTCCAACCTGCGGGCTATACCAGTTATGAACGCTGGGAGGCCGGCTGGACGCAACCCATACTCCTGGAAGAGAAGGACGTGAAGGTGGAAAACATGCAGGCGCTGCAGGAGACAGGCGAGAGCTATGTCATCTACAACAAGCGCAACCTCAACGAGTTCTTCTTGCTGGAAAACCGCCAGAAGGTGGGATGGGACGCTTCACTGCCAGGCAAGGGACTGCTCATCCTGCATGTAGATTACAACACCAGTGTCTGGGAGGACAACAAGCCCAACGACGACCCCAACCGCCAACGCATGACCTGGATGCCTGCCGACAACAAGTTCGACTACGAATACTATCAGGGAGAGAAATACCTGACCGAAAAAGGACTGGCTAACGATCCTTTCCCTTATAAGACCAACAACAAGTTCAACAAGGATACCAAACCCGCAGCCAAGTTCTATAACAAGAACTATGACGGCACCTATTTCATGGACTCTTCCGTGGAGGATATTACACAGAACGCCGACGGCACCATCTCCTTCTCGTTCATCGCCGACTATGACAAAAGCAGTCAGGAACAAGGTGGCGAGCAAGGCGGCGAGACTCCTGAGCCCTACGTGAAGCCCACCGTCGAAGGTGCCCTGTTCTATGAGTCGTTCGACCAGTGCGACGGCAAGGGTGGCAACGACGAGATGTGGAGCGGACAAATTGCCAATTCTGATTTCCTGACCGACAACAGCGGATGGACGGCTGAAAAAGGCTATGGTGCCAACGGTTGTGCCAAGTTCGGTACTTCTTCCATCATCGGCAGTGCCACAACCCCCGCCTTCGCTATTGACGGCGAGTCCATGCTCAGCTTCAAGGCAGGAGCCTGGAGCAGCAAGAACGACGGCACCGTGCTGAATGTCACAGCCCAGGGAGCCACCACCGACCCTGTCAACGTGACGCTGGTCAAGGGCGCGTTCACCAACTATGAGGTGAAACTCAACGGCAAGGGCAACGTATGCATCACCTTCCTTGCTGACAAAGGCCGTTTCTTCCTCGACGAGGTAATGGTGAAACCAAGCAACACCGATGCCATCCATACGCTTTCGAACGATGCTATCGTCCGCCAGCAGCGCATCTATACTCTCGACGGTCGCTACGTCGGCACCGACTTCTCCGTGCTCCGTCGTGGCATCTATCTGATTAACGGAAGAAAAATTGTTCGCTAAACCAACATCCAACATGAAGAACTTACTGACAAGAAAAAGCATCCGCAAATACAGCAAGAAAGAAGTGTCTGACGAACTGCTGGGACGCCTTCTCAACGAGGCCGCCCGCACGCAGACCATGGGCAACCTGCAACTCTACAGCGTCATTCTGACCCGTTCCAGCGAGATGAAGGAGCGGCTGGCACCTGCCCATTTCAATCAGCCTATGGTGACCAGTGCCCCCGTGGTGCTCACCATCTGTGCCGACTTCAACCGTACTTCACAGTGGGCACGCTGTCGCAAGGCCGACCCTGGCTACGACAACCTGCTCTCCTTTCAGAATGCAGCCATCGATGCCCTGCTCTACACGCAGACGCTCTGCAACCTGATGGACGAAGAGGGGCTGGGTTACTGCTATCTCGGCACCACCATCTATATGCCCCAGCAGATCATCGACGTGCTGCAATTGCCCCGTCTGGTGATGCCCGTAGCCACGCTCACCGTGGGCTGGCCAGCCGAAGAGCCTCCCCTCTCCGACCGTCTGCCGCTGGAGAGCTTTGTTCACAACGAGACGTACCGCGACTATACGCCTGAGGCCATCGATGCCTTCTACACCCCGAAGGAGCAACTGCCCGAAAACCAGCACTTCGTGGAGCTGAACCACAAGGAGACCTTGGCACAGGTGTTCACCGACATCCGCTACACCCGCAAGGACAACGAGGCACTTTCAGCCGCCTTCATCGAGACCCTGAAACATCAGGGCTTTCTGTAGAGCGAGTCGTAATAACGATATTACTTCACATGAGCGAGTCGTAATAACGATATTACTTCACATGAGCGAGTCGTAATAACGATATTACGTTATAACGTTATAACGAAAACCAACACAAAAAAACAAAACAAAAACTATGAGACAACTCACAACCCTCTTTCTGCTTCTTGCCATCCTCGGCAGGGCAGACGCGCAAGTAAGCTTCGGCCAGTCCGTGCTGCTGAACGACGGCTGGCGATTCCTGCGCATCGACTCTTCACAGAACATTCATGAATCAGCCGCCATGGCCACTCCCTCGTTCGACGACAGCCGCTGGCGCACCGTCAACCTGCCCCACGACTGGGGCGTGGAGTTGCCCATGTCGCCCGATAAGGGTTCCTGTCAGGGCTACCTCTCCGGCGGCATCGCGTGGTACAGAAAGACTCTCTCCCCCGTGAAGGGAAGTCGCATCTTCCTCTACTTCGAGGGTGTCTATAACCACTCCGAGGTCTATCTCAACGGACATCTGCTAGGCAAGCGTCCCAGCGGCTTTGCCTCGTTCCTCTACGATCTGACGCCTTATCTGACTCAGGAGGGCGACCAGTCTATAGCAGTCCGCGTGGATCACTCGCAGGAGTTCGACTCCCGCTGGTACACGGGTTCGGGCATCAACCGCAACGTGTGGCTCATCACCGCACCCGAAATCCATCTGGCGCAGTGGGGCACGGCCTATCGGCTGAAGTCTATCGACAAGAAGAAAGCGACCATCGAGGTGGACGTGGAGACACAGGACGACCGTGCTGACAAGTCACATCCCATGGTCATGAACGCCACCGTCAACCTGAAAGACGCTGAGGGGAACATCGTGGCCTCGCAGCGTTTCACCATGAGCGCCCAACAGAAGAAGACCATCACGCTGACAATCAAGAATCCCCAGCGTTGGACGCTCGACAAGCCTTACCTCTACACACTGCAGACGACGGTCGTGCCCAATATGGTGAGCGAGTCGTCGCTGGATCAGCTGACAGATCAGTCGGAAGTGAAGGTGGGACTGCGCACCCTCGACTTCTCGCCCGACAAGGGCTTTGCCCTTAACGGCAAATGGATGAAGGTGAAGGGTGTCTGTGTCCACGACGATGCCGGTGTGCTGGGCACCGCCGTTCCGAAGACCGTGTGGAGCCGCCGTCTGCAGGAGCTGAAGAATGTCGGTGTCAACGCCATCCGTCTCAGCCATAACCCCCATGCACCTGAGCTCTACGACCTCTGCGACTCGCTGGGTCTGCTCGTCATGGACGAGGCCAGCGACGAGTGGGAGTTTCCCAAGCGTAAGTGGATGAAAGGCTGGAATCAGGGCCGTCCCGAATATCAGGGCACCTACACCTATTTCGAAGAGTGGATCGAGCGCGACGTGGCCGACATGGTTCGCCGTGACCGCTGCCACCCCAGTATCTTCCTCTGGTCTATCGGCAATGAGGTCGATTATCCCAACGACCCCTACTCCCACCCTGTGCTCAACGGCGATGGTGACTTCACTCAGCCCATCTATGGTGGCTACAAGGCCGACCAGCCCAACGCTGAGCGCATCGGCAAGATTGCACAGCGACTGGCACCTATCGTAAAAGCCCTCGACCCCTCACGGCCTACAACGGGAGCACTCGCTGGCGTGGTCATGTCGAACGCCACAGCCTACCCCTCGGCTATCGACGTGGTGGGCTATAACTACACGGAGAGCCGCTACGATGAGGATCACAAGACCTATCCCAAGCGCATTATCTACGGTTCAGAGAACCGTCACGACCTGCCCGCATGGAAGGCAGTACGCGACAAGGAGCACATCTTCGGACAGTTCCTGTGGACGGGCATCGACTATTTAGGCGAGAGCGGAGCCTGGCCTTCACGCGGCTCTACTGCCGGACTGCTCGACCTCGCCGGAGAACGCAAGCCCCTCGGCTGGTATCGTGCTGCCTTGTGGAGCGAAAAGCCCGTATGTTATATCGGAAGCCTCCCCCAACCCCTCCGAAGGGAGGGGAGAAGGTTCCGACAGGCCGGTACCTCACCCTACGCCAATGACACTTGGAACTATCGGGAGAAGGGACAGCCCGTGCGTGTGGTCTGCTATACCAATGCCTCATCAGCCCACCTGCTGCTCAACGGACAGCCCATCGGCGGTGAGCCGCAGTGCGATCCACAGACCGACATTCTCTATTGGGACATCAACTATGAGCCGGGCACGCTGCGCTGCGAAGCTGAGAATGGTGCTTCCTATGAGATCTGCACCACGGGGCAGCCCTACGCCCTGCGCCTGACCACCGACTCTGTGGCTCACGTCTTCGTGGAGGTGGTCGATGCCAATGGCCATCGCATCAAGGATGCCGACAACGAGATTACGCTCCGCGTCAACGGTACACGTCTGTTGGGCATGGAGAACGGTAACATCGCCGATACCTCCATCAACGGCCGACGCCAGCCGAACCGTCTGCGCACCTTCGGTGGCCGTCTGGTGGCCTACATCAGCGCCCCATCAGCCGACCGTCCCGTCACCATCGAGGCCTCAACGCCCTATCTTCCCACCACCACCCTCACCCTCAAATCCTAACGCATCTACCACCCATCACCCAACACCCATCACCTACCACCCATCAACTAACACCCATCACCTAACACCCATCACCTAA
>JAEEGL012983991.1_pt1 | contig 41331 bp, 38 predicted proteins | sample 9134231 | NCBI WGS metagenome assembly JAEEGL01 (sample SAMN16246548, study PRJNA631951) | gut metagenome | biome: gut microbiome; feature: rumen; material: fiber-attached | host: Bos | place: Iran: Karaj | collected 2018-10
AAAACGGAAGGATCACGGAGATCCTGCAGCCCGGTCTGGAACGGATCATCCGGATCAGTGTGGAACATCTGGACGAGATGGGAGACTTAAGGCGCAAGGTGCTGGTCATGGAGCTGATGGGCAAGCATTCCAACATCATCTTTCTGAATGACGAGGAAGTGATGATCGATGCCATCAAGCATATTCCCGCTTCCGTAAGTTCCGTGCGCCAGGTTCTTCCGGGACGTCCCTATTTTGTTCCGGAAACCAATGCCAAGGAAAATCCCCTTTCGGAGACCGAAGAAGGGTTTATCCGAAGGATCGCCGGAAAACCCATGAGCCTTTGCAAGGCGATCTATACTTCCTATGAGGGGATCTCCCCTTTCTATGCCAACGAGATCTGTCATCAGGCGGGGCTTGACGGTGATATGGCGGTGGAAAGCATCCTCCGGGGGACAGAAGATCCGGCGGTGGCCCTGAAGAATCTTGCCTCCTGCTTTATCGCATCCATGGACAGGATCGGGAAAGAGGAGTTCACCTGTCTCATCGCCTATGAGAACGGGGTACCTTTTGAGTATGCGGTCCTTCCTCTTACCGGATTTGCACCGGAAAATATCCGCTCCTTTCCGGATCTGTCGGAGATGCTCCTTTTCTTTTACCGGGAAAAAGAGATCGTATCCAGGATCCGGCAGCGTTCCACGGACTTAAGAAAGATCGTCCAGACCCATCTGGAGCGGGACCTTCGGAAATACGACCTGCAGCTGAAACAGCTTTCCGATACCGACAGGATGGACCGGTACCGTGTGTACGGGGAATTGCTGAACACCTACGGCTATCAGGTGCCGGAGGGGGCAAAGGAGACGGAAGTTCTGAACTATTATACCGACGAAACCGTAAAGATCCCCCTTGATCCCCGGTTCAGTGCCCTGGAAAACGCCCGGAAGTATTTTGAACGGTACAATAAGCTCAAACGTACCAGGGAAGCCCTTCTTTCTCTCACCGCTCAGGTTAAGGAAGAGATCGATCATCTGCTGTCCCTCCAGAATTCCCTTGACATTGCCCGGGATACGGAGGACCTTCTGCAGATCAGGGAGGAACTGGCGCTGGGAGGTTATATCCGCAAAGCCCGGGGGGAAAAGAAACAGAAGATCAAGTCAAAACCCCTGCATTACCGCACGAAGGAAGGTTTCGATATCTATGTGGGGAAAAACAATATCCAGAACGAATATCTGACCTTTGAACTGGCCAACGGCGGAGACTGGTGGTTCCATGCAAAAAAGATCCCCGGTTCCCATGTGATCGTGAAAACGGAGGGAAAGGAACTTCCGGATTCCGTCTTTGAAGACGCGGCAAGACTGGCGGCCCATTACAGCAAGGCCGACGGTGCGGACAAGGTGGAAGTGGATTACGTGAAACGCAGGGAAGTGAAACACCCCAACGGATCCAAACCGGGATTCGTTGTCTATTACACAAATTATTCCATGGTGATCGATACGGATATCTCGGGACTCACTCCCGTCGATGAGGCAGAGATTTCTTGACGGACGGAGGATAATCTCATATACTTATCTTTGCTGCATGGGGGCAGCAGGGGTTTACTTTAGGGGAGGTTACATCAGAATATGATCAGGAGCATGACCGGCTTCGGCAGATATGAGGTCGAAGAAGGCGATCGCAAGATCACGGTGGAAATGAAGGCCGTGAATCACCGCTATCTTGATGTGAGCATCAAGATGCCCAAGAAGCTGAATCTTTTTGAATCGGCCATCCGGAACGAGTTAAAGAAATATATTTCCCGGGGGAAGGTGGATCTTTTCATCACTTACGAGGATTTCGGAGAATCCGATTACGCCGTAAAGTACAACCGGGATGTGGCGGAAGCCTATTACCGTTATCTCAAGGAGATGGCGGAGGAATTCGGACTGGAGAACGATGTCCGGGTATCCACCCTTTCCCGTTATCCGGAAGTCTTTGAGATGGAAGAACTGTCGGTGGATGAGGATGTGCTTTGGGCCATGCTGAAAAAGGCCATCGATAAGGCCTCCGAAAGTTTCGTGGAGACCCGGGTGACGGAGGGAGAGCATTTAAAGGAAGACCTGCTCTCAAAACTCGACGGGATGCTCCGGGACGTGGAATTCATCGAAGAACGTTCTCCGAAACTGGTATCCGAATACAAGGAGAAACTCACCGCCAAGGTGGAGGAACTCCTCTCGGACAAGAACATTGACGAAAACCGGATCCTGACGGAAGTGACGATCTTTGCCGATAAGGTCTGCGTGGACGAGGAACTGGTGCGGCTGCGCTCCCATATCGAGACCATGAAGAAGAACCTCACGGAAGGCGGAGACATCGGGCGTAAGCTTGATTTCATGGCTCAGGAAATGAACCGGGAAGCAAATACGACGCTCTCGAAATGCAATGATCTTGAGATTGCCGATCGTGCGATCAACCTGAAGACAGAGATCGAAAAGATCAGAGAGCAGATCCAAAACATAGAATAGGTTACAGATTACCGAAAGGAGCAATTATGTTACATCCCTCTTATTCCGACCTGATGAAGGTGGTAAACAGTGACGTGGATATCGAACACGGCGAACAGCCCGTGGTAAACAGCCGGTATTCCATCGTAATGGCGACTTCCAAGAGAGCCCGCCAGCTTGTGGACGGCGAGGATCCGCTTGTTCCCGGCATGGAGAACGAAAAGCCCCTGTCCATCGCGGTGGAGGAACTGAATCAGGGTAAGATTAAGATCCTGTCCGATGACGAGATCGCAGAATGAAGATCCTTTTCGTCTCCCTGGGCTGTGATAAGAATTCCGTGGATTCCGAGGTGATGCTCGGAATTCTTTATCGGGAGGGACATACCTTTACCGATGACGAGGAAGAAGCCGAAGCGGCTGTTGTCAATACCTGCTGCTTTATCGGAGACGCCAAGGAAGAGAGCATTGAGACCATCATTTCACTGGGGAAACGCCGGCTTTCCGGTCAGTATAAAGCCCTGATCGTAACCGGATGTCTTGCGCAGCGGTATTTCGACGAGATTCATGAGGAGCTTCCGGAAGTGGATGCCGTGGTGACCAATGCGGCCCTTGAGCATATCGGGGAAGCCTTAAGACTCGTCCTCAAGAATACGCCCCGGGATTTTCATGCCCGGCTGGATCTGCCCCTTCATGCGGGAAGCGGACGGATCGTCCTGAACGGCGGTTATTACGAATATCTGAAGATCGCAGACGGCTGCGACAAACGCTGCACCTACTGTGTCATTCCCTCCATCCGGGGGCCTTACCGCAGTATTCCCATGGAGGAACTCCTTGCGGAAGCAAAGGAACTTGCGGACCGCGGGGTAAAGGAGCTGTGTCTGGTGGCACAGGAGACAACGCTTTACGGAACGGATCTCTACGGGGAGAAACGGCTTCCCTCACTTCTGCGGGAACTTTGCAGGATCCCGGGTATCGAATGGATCCGACTCCTTTACTGTTATCCGGAGGAGATCACGGAGGAACTGATGGATGTCATCGCTTCCGAACCAAAGGTCCTTCATTATCTGGACATCCCCATCCAGTCCGGTTCCGACCGCATCTTAAGACAGATGGGGCGGAAGGCAACGCGGGAAAAGATCATGACACTGGTGTCGGAATTAAGGAAACGCATTCCCGATATCTGTCTTCGTACCACGCTGATCACCGGATTTCCCGGAGAAACATACAAAGATCACAAAGAGACCATGGAACTGGTTGATGCCCTGCATTTTGACAGGCTTGGGGTCTTTCCTTATTCCGAAGAAGAAGGTACCGTCGCTGCAGCCCTGCCCCGCAAGGTAAGCCGCCGTACGGCAGAACGCAGGCGGGATGAGATCATGTCCCTGCAGCATAAGATCGTGCTTGAGGAAGCGGAAGATACGGTGGGAAGCGAGCTCCGGGTCATGGTGGAAGGACGTCTTCCCGATGAGGGCGTCTATGCCGGACGCTGTTACAAAGACGCACCGGATGTGGACGGATATGTGTTCTTCCGTTCCGGTCGCGAATATTTAAGCGGTGATTTTCTGACAGTGAGGATCACCGGATACGACGAATACGATCTGATAGGAGAACCGGTATGAACCTGCCCAACAAACTCACGATACTGCGTGTGATCCTGATCCCCTTTTTTATTGTATTCCTGCTGGGGGAAGGGATCCCTTATCATGACTATATCGCACTGGGGATCTTTCTTGTGGCTTCCTTTACGGACATGCTGGACGGGAAGATCGCCCGGAAATACAATCTGGTGACCAATTTCGGCAAATTCATGGATCCTCTGGCGGACAAGCTGCTTGTGTGCTCCGCTCTGATCTGTCTCATCGAACTGCAGAGGATCAGCGCCTGGATGGTGATCGTGATCATCGCCCGTGAATTCATCATCAGCGGATTCCGGCTCATCGCCTCGGATAACGGGGTGGTCATCGCGGCTTCCTGGTGGGGAAAGGTCAAGACCGTTTTTCAGATGGCCGCGGTATGCCTGCTCATCCTGAACCTGCCGGTGCTGTATCTTCCCACACAGATCGTATTATGGATCGCTGTGGCGCTTACCGTTGTGTCTCTCGGGGATTATATCCTTAAGAACCGCGGTGTGCTGTCCGACTTCAAATAAACCCTTGCCAACCTATTTCCGGTATGCTACATTAGCAATATCAACGCCGATAGATTCATGGCAGGATCTGCCTACTACCCAAAATGAGAGAGAAAACAGGGGAGAGTTGCGTTATAGTGTCAATTTTTGGACTGTATACGTACTATCCTTATACATGGTAAAAATATGGTTGACAGAATCGAACATCTGTTTTATATTATTCCAAGAACGAACAGATGTTCACATTAAAAGGAGAACGGATTATGGAAAGAGAAGATAAACTCAAAGCACTGGATGCGGCCCTTGGCCAGATCGAGAAGCAGTTCGGGAAGGGCGCGGTGATGAAGCTGGGAGATCCCGCCAGTTCCATCAACGTGGAGACCATCCCCACCGGTTCCTTAAGTCTGGACATCGCGTTGGGCCTGGGCGGTATTCCCAAGGGCAGGATCATCGAGATCTACGGCCCGGAATCCAGCGGTAAGACCACGGTGACCCTGCATATGATCGCCGAAGTACAGAAGCGCGGCGGTATCGCCGGCTTTATCGATGCCGAGCATGCCCTTGACCCGGTATATGCCAAGAACATCGGTGTTGACATCGATAACCTTTATATATCACAGCCGGACAACGGAGAACAGGCTCTGGAGATCACGGAGACCATGGTACGTTCCGGTGCCATAGACATCGTGGTGGTGGACTCCGTAGCGGCTCTGGTTCCCAAGGCCGAGATCGACGGTGAGATGGGTGATTCCCATGTGGGGCTCCAGGCAAGACTCATGTCCCAGGCGCTGCGGAAGCTGACGGCAGTGATCTCCAAATCCAACTGCGCGGTGATCTTCATCAACCAGCTGCGTGAGAAGGTTGGGGTGATGTTCGGGAATCCCGAGACCACCACCGGCGGACGGGCTCTGAAGTTCTATTCCTCCGTACGGCTTGACGTACGCAGGATCGAGACGCTGAAGTCCTCGGGTGAGGCCATCGGTAACCGTACCCGTGTGAAGGTTGTCAAGAACAAGATCGCACCTCCTTTTAAAGAGGCGGAATTTGATATCATCTTCGGAGAAGGGATCTCCATGATCGGGGATCTGGTGGATCTGGCGGCCGAAGCCGACATCATCAACAAGTCGGGAGCCTGGTACGCCTACGAAGGAAACAAGATCGGTCAGGGACGCGAGAATACCAAGCAGTACCTGAAGGACAATCCGGCGGTCTGCGAGGAGATCAACCGGAAGGTACGGGCCCATTACGGACTGGACGGTGCCGGGGATGAAAGCGCCGGGAAAGAGAGCGCGGTAAAGAATGACGGTAACAAAACTGCAGGAAATACAAAAGAATAAGATCCGCGTATACCTGGATGATACCTTCGCCTTTGTGTTATACAAAGGCGAAGTTTCTTCTTATCACCTTCGGGAGGATGCTCCGGTTTCGGAGGAGACGATGGTTGAGATCCGGGAACTTCTGAAAAAGAGGGCTACCCTCCGGGCCATGAATCTGCTGAAAGCCCGTCCCTATACCGTAAAGGGACTTACCGGTAAGCTTCAGGACGGGGAATACCCGGAGGAAGCAGTGAAGGCTGCCCTGTCTTATGTGAAGGGCTACGGTTATCTGGATGACCTTCAGTATGCCCGGGATTACATCAATACCTACAGGGACCGGAAGAATCTTGCCCGCCTGAAGGCGGATCTTGCAGGTAAAGGAGTACCGAAGGATCTGGTGGAAGAAGCGCTGGAGGAAGAACTGGGTGACGAGGGAAAGAGTTTCGAAGAGGAGCAGATCCGACGGGAACTGAGGAAGAAGGGTTTTGATCCGGAGAATACCTCCTATGAAGAGAAACAGAAGATCTTTGCATCCCTGTACCGTAAGGGGTACTCCGCAGATCTGATCCGGAAGGTGTGTGTGGATGATCCTTCCCAAAGGAGGCAGAATACACGATGAAAAAACGAATCCTCATGTATCGGATACGGATCGATCAATGCCTTGCGGGGGAGTGTGAGGTTACGGACTGGGAGGAACTGCGTAAGGAGCATCTGATACAGATCGGATTTTTCCAGCATGAACGACTGGTTCATCTTCTGGTGACCCTGACCTTTGCATTGCTCACAGTAGGTACTGTGCTGACTTTTATCCTCACACAGTATCTTCCCCTGGTTTTGCTGGGGGGTGCTTTTCTCATTCTTCTGGTTCCTTATATCATGCATTATTACCTGCTGGAAAATGAGACTCAGAAGCTGTATGTCCAGTATGACGAGATCCGGAAAAGGGCTTCGGAAGTCTGATCCCTTTTTGTTCCGGAAGAGATCGGATCCCGGTTGTGTATCTTGTGTCACAGGATCATTTGCTACTTGACATAACATACTGAAATGTTTAAGATAAGATAGTTGTAGCTTCGTATCATGACACGGTATATCGGTGACGGAATACCGTGAAATAATACAGTGTCAGTACAATGAAAATTGAATAGGAGGTACTCTGGATCATGCTATATGTTGTAGCGGTCGTTGCTACGCTTGTGATCGCCGGACCTGCCGCATGGCTCTTATCCGCCAACTATCATAAGAAGATGGCCAAGGATAAGATCGGCAATGCGGAAGACAAGGCACGTGAGATCATCGATGAAGCTTTAAAGACTGCAGAGACCAAGAAGCGTGAATCCCTGCTTGAGATCAAGGAAGAGTCCATCAAGACAAAGAATGAACTGGACAAAGAGATCAAGGAGAGACGCGCCGAAGCTCAGAGATATGAGCGCCGGGTTCAGCAGAAGGAAGAGAACATCGACAAGAAAGCGGAAGCGATCGAAAAGAAGGAAGCCAATCTTCAGTCCCGCGAGGAAGAACTTGCAAAACAGAAGGTTGCGATTTCCAAACTGAACGAACAAAGATTGCACGAACTGGAGCGAATCTCAGGTTTAACCTCCGAACAGGCAAAAGAGTATTTATTAAAGACTGTTGAAGAAGAAGTCAAGCACGAAATGGCGGTGATGATCAAGGAAATGGAGAATCGCGCCAAGGAAGAAGCCGACAAGAAGGCAAAGGACTATGTGGTAACGGCCATTCAGAAATGCGCCGCGGATCATTGCTCCGAATCCACCATTTCGGTTGTCCAGCTCCCCAGCGATGAAATGAAGGGGCGCATCATCGGAAGAGAAGGACGGAATATCCGAACCCTCGAAACGATGACAGGTGTGGATCTCATTATTGATGACACGCCGGAAGCAGTGGTATTGTCAGGCTTCGACCCGATCCGCAGAGAGGTCGCGCGGATCGCTCTTGAAAAACTCATTGTGGACGGAAGAATCCATCCGGCACGCATTGAGGAAATGGTGGAGAAGGCTCAGAAAGAAGTCGAGACCATCATCAAGGAAGAAGGTGAAGCAGCTACCCTGGAGGTAGGTGTTCACGGGATCCATCCCGAACTGGTAAGGCTGCTCGGTAAGATGAAGTACCGGACCAGTTACGGACAGAATGCGTTAAAGCATTCCATCGAAGTGGCTCAGTTGTCGGGACTTTTGGCAGCGGAACTCGGACTGGATGTCAGAGTGGCCAAGAGGGCAGGATTACTGCACGATATCGGCAAGGCCGTAGACCACGAAATGGAAGGCTCCCATATCCAGCTGGGAGTGGAACTGTGCCGCAAGTACAAAGAATCGGCCACAGTGATCAATGCGGTGGAAGCACATCACGGAGATGTGGAGCCGCAGACCCTGATCGCCTGCATCGTTCAGGCGGCAGATGCAATCTCCGCGTCGAGACCGGGCGCAAGAAGAGAGACGCTGGAAACGTATACCACAAGACTGAAACAGCTTGAAGACATCGCGAACGAATTCAAGGGTGTCGATAAATCTTTTGCAATCCAGGCAGGTAGAGAGATTCGTGTTATGGTAGTACCCGAACAGGTTTCCGATTCCGACATGGTGATCATGGCCCGGGATATTTCAAAGAAGATCGAATCAGAGATGGAATATCCGGGACAGGTAAAGGTCAACGTGATCCGGGAATCACGGGTAGTAGACTACGCAAAGTAAAGAATTGATCTTTGTCAATGAGGGCTCAGGTGTGAAAGCACCTGAGCCTTTTTACGTACCGGGAAGGATCCGGCAGGGTGCTGTGCTTGCATTATAAAAAAGAATGTAGTAGAATAATGCAGTCTGAATTGTATACAATTATACAATCCGAAGAAACACCGATCAACGCGCTTAATACAGAGGGAATGTGCAATGAAACCGTATGCATCATTATCAAAAGAAGAGTTATGTAAACTCAAAGATCAGTTATCCGCAGAGTATGAAGACGCTAAGGGGAAGGGGCTGAAACTGAATATGGCCCGGGGACTTCCTTCCGCGGAACAGCTGGATATGGAAGCGGACTTCTTTAATATGCTGCATCCCAATTCCACCTTTATCTCCGAGGCGGGGATCGACTGCCGGAACTACGGGGAACTCACCGGGATCCATGAGGCACGCCACCTTATGGCCCAGATGATGGAGATCGCAGACGACGAGGTCATCGTATTCGGGAATTCCTCCCTGAACGTGATGTATGATACGGTCTGCCGTTCCATGATCCTGGGTGTCTGCGGATCCACACCCTGGTGCAGATTGCCGAAGGTAAAATTCCTCTGTCCCGTACCCGGGTATGACCGCCATTTTGCCATTACGGAACAGTTCGGTATCGAGATGATCAACATTCCCATGACTCCCGAAGGACCCGATATGGATCTGGTGGAAGAGTATGTAAATAACGATCCCGCTGTGAAGGGGATCTGGTGCGTGCCCAAATATTCCAATCCACAGGGTATTACCTATTCGGATGATACCGTAAGAAGATTTGCCGCTTTGAAGCCGGCAGCGGAAGATTTCCGTATTTACTGGGATAATGCCTATACCATCCATCATCTCTATAACGGCAAGGAAGATGTGCTGCTGGAGATCCTGGAGGAATGCCGGAAGGCCGGTAACGAGGACATGGTGTTCAAATTCTGTTCTACCTCCAAAGTAACCTTCCCGGGATCCGGGATCGCGGCCATGGGTGCTTCCAAAAGGAATCTTGATTTCGTAAAGAGCATCATCACCATCCAGACCATCGGTCACGATAAATTAAATCAGCTTCGTCATGTTCGTTACTTTAAGGATATTGAAGGCATGCATGCCCATATGAAGAAGCATGCGGCCATCATCCGCCCGAAATTTGAACTGGTGATCGATACTCTGGAAAAGGAACTGGGAGACCTCCGGATCGGAGAGTGGACGAAACCCAACGGCGGTTACTTCGTCTCCTTTGAAGCCCTCGAGGGCTGTGCAAAGAAGATCGTATCCATGTGCAAGGAGGCCGGTGTGACGCTGACCGGCGCAGGAGCCACCTATCCCTATAAGAAGGATCCGAAGGACAGCAATATCCGTATCGCACCCACCTTCCCGCCCATTGATGAACTGGGGAAGGCCCTGGAGATCTTTGTGCTCTGCGTGAAACTGGCTTCGGTGGAAAAGTATCTGGAGGCCTGAGACATGGAAGAGATCAGACGGATTGACAGAAGACTGGTGTCCAGGGGAACCGTGATCGATTACTACCGGGATACCATGGAACTGCCTGACGGTAAACATGTGGAATGGGATCTGGTGGACCATAAGGGGGCGGCTGCCGTAGTACCGGTGACGGAGGACGGCAGGATCATCATGGTACGCCAGTATCGAAACGCTCTGGAACGGGAGACACTGGAGATTCCGGCGGGAGGCCTGAACGAGCGTACGGAGCCTACTTTGGATGCGGCCAGACGGGAACTGTCCGAAGAGACAGGCTTTCTTTCCGATGATCTTGAAAAACTGCTGAGCATCAGGACTACCGTGGCATTCTGCAACGAAGCCATCGATATCTATGTGGCCAGAAACCTGAAGCCCGGCAAACAGCATCTTGATGAAGACGAATACGTATCTTACGAGACCTATACCATCGACGAACTCCTGGATAAGATCTATTCCTTCGAGATCCAGGACTCCAAAACCATCTGTGCCCTGCTGGCCTATAAGCAGAAATACTGTGCCAAAGACTGATTGACACAATCCCGGCCCGGAAGGTAACTTATGTAAACTAACATTTGTTATTTTATCCGGGAAAATATTCCGAAAACAACAATATCTAGTAGTCATAATATCTGTCTCTTCCTTATGTGGTGTTTCACCTCATAACACCCGAAAAACCCCTTAAAATAACGCTTGAAATGGGTTTGCAATTCAATCTGTTTGTGTTTATAATGATTTTCACACGGCGTTTATGTAAACGCGTTCTTGAGTGGGAGTTTTTCATGGAAGAGTACGTCAATAGCTTCATCGCTTATTTACATAATGTAAAGAAGATGTCTGAAAACACGGAGCTATCTTATAGAAGAGACCTGAAAAAGGTCATCCAGTATCTATCCACACAGGGAATCACCGAAATCGAAAAAGTAACCGCTACGAACCTTACGAGCTATGTAATGTATCTCGAGAAGAATAATTTCTCTGCGGCTACAGTTTCGAGGAATATCGCTTCATTAAAGGCTTTCTTTCACTATCTTGTGAAGGAAGGGATCGTTTCGGGTGATATTACGGAAGATCTCCATGCACCGAAGATCGAAAAGAAGATCCCCGAGATCCTGTCCATGGATGAAGTGGTACGCCTTCTGGAACAGCCCTCCGGCGATTCCGCCAAGGAGATCCGGGACAAGGCGATGCTGGAACTTTTATATGCTACCGGTATCCGTGTGACGGAGCTGATCACCTTAAAGACCGCAGATGTGAATCTGAATATGGGATATATCGTATGCCGCGATGCCAATAAGGAGCGGATCATTCCTTTCGGTAACGAAGCAAAGAAGGCACTGGTGCGCTATCTGGGCGGTACCAGGGAAGCCATGATCGCGGATCCCGAATCCGAATATCTTTTTGCCAACTGCTCCGGACAGTCCATGTCGAGACAGGGCTTCTGGAAACTGATCAAATATTATGCCAAGAAAGCCGGGATCGTGGCGGATATCACGCCCCATACGCTCCGACATTCCTTTGCGGCGCATCTGGTTGAGAACGGTGCCGATCTTCGTTCCGTTCAGGAGATGCTGGGTCATTCCGATATCTCCACCACCCAGATCTATGCCCATATGAATCATTCGCATATCAAAGAGGTGTACGCCAAGGCGCATCCCAGAGGATAAGGCATCCATAGGAAGTAAGGAAGGAAACTTAAGGGACAGGTGCAAGCCTGTCCCTTTATAAAAATCTTAGAACCGTCATAAGGGAGGATCTAACAATGCAGCTATCCAAAAAACCGGTAACGGGTATGAAGGACGTTCTGCCGGAGGAAATGGCGATCCGGGATTATGTGATCTCGGTGATCAACGACACCTACAAAAACTTCGGCTTTACGAAGATCGAAACACCCTGCGTGGAGAATATCGGTAATCTCTTAAGCAAACAGGGCGGAGACAACGAAAAACTGATCTTCAAGATCATGAAGCGGGGAGAGAAACTGAATCTTGCGGAAGCAAAGGAAGAAGGGGACCTTACCGACAGCGGATTAAGATATGATCTGACGGTCCCGCTTGTACGGTATTATTCCAACCACGCAAGTGAACTTCCCTCGCCCTTTAAAGCACTTCAGATGGGGAACGTTTGGCGGGCGGATCGTCCGCAGCGCGGCAGATACCGGCAGTTCATGCAGTGCGATATCGATATCCTGGGAGAAGCCGGGAATCTGGCGGAGATCGAACTGATCCTGGCGACCACCACCACCATAGGAAGACTGGGCTTCCGCAATTTCGAGATCCGGATCAACGACCGGAGACTGTTAAAGGCCATGGCGTCCTACGCGGGATTCCCGGAAGAAGCATATGACGGGATCTTTATCACCCTGGATAAGATGGATAAGATCGGTATCGAAGGTGTGAAGGCGGAACTGCTTGAAAGCGGCTTTGCCGGTGATGCGGTGGATCGCTATACGGAGCTTTTCGCAGTTCTGGGAGAAGAAGGGGAAAGCGATGCCGTTGCCCGGCTTCGTTATCTTGCCGACAGGCTGGGAGCGTATCTGCCCGGTGAGGTATCCGATAACTTAAGCCAGATCATCGAAGCGGTGGAAGGGGCAAAGGATGCGGAATTCAGGATGGTATTCGATCCCACTCTGGTACGGGGCATGAGTTATTATACGGGGACGATCTTCGAGATCGCCATGCCGGAGTTCGGCGGAAGCTGCGGAGGCGGCGGACGGTATGACCAGATGGTGGAAAAGTTCACCGGTAATTCCGTTCCGGCCTGCGGATTCTCCATCGGATTTGAACGGATCATCCTCCTGCTTACGGAAAGCGGATTCAAGGTTCCGGGGACGGGACAGAAGACTGCCTATCTGGTAGAGAAGAACATGCCCAGGGAAAGGCTGAATGAAGTGATGAAGGAAGCGAAAGCGGAGCGGGAAAAGGGAAACTGCGTGCTTCTTTCCTATATGAACAAGAACAAAAAGTTCCAGAAGGAACAGCTTTCCGCCCAGGGATATACGGAAATCCGGGAATTTTACACAAATCCCCTCAATTAAGAAAAATTTTCTTGACCTGGGGGTAACCCCACGCTTTAATGTAGTATCCGATACGACGTGGGGGTCGTATGAAAAAGGTTTCAAAGTATTTGTTTTCATAAGGAGAAAAAACATGAAAGAGAAAATGAAAGAGATCATCGCCGACTTTTTGGGAAAGGATGTATCCGAGATCAAGGAAGACATGACATTCACGGATATGGGGATCGATTCCCTGGATATCGCGGAACTTGTGATGCAGATCGAAGATGAGTTTGATGTGAGCATCGAGATGTCTCAGGAGATCAACACCATCAACGCCCTGGCCGATTACATCGAGGCGAACAAGTAAGTATGATCAACAGTGTATTATGTGATATCCTCGGGATCACTTATCCCGTGATCCAGGGCGGTATGGCCTGGATCGCCGATGCGGATCTGGCTTCCGCAGTGAGCAACGCGGGAGGACTGGGGATGATCGCTGCCATGAACAGCAACGGAGAACAGATCCGGGAACAGATCTTAAAGGCAAAGGAAAAGACCGACAGGCCTTTCGGCGTGAACATCATGCTCATGAGCCCCTTTGTGGAGGAGGCATTGCAGGTGGTCTGCGAGGAAAAGGTGGCGGTGGTCTCCACCGGAGCCGGGAATCCCGTTCCCTATATGGACAGACTGCTTGAAGCCGGGATCAAGGTGATACCCGTGGTGCCGAGTACGGCGATCGCAAAGATGGCTGCACGGAAAGGTGCCACCGCGGTTGTGGCGGAAGGCGGTGAATCCGGCGGGCATGTGGGAGATCTTACCACCATGACCATGGTTCCCCAGGTTGTGGATGCCGTGGATATCCCGGTGATCGCCGCAGGCGGTATCGGAGACGGACGCGGTATGGCGGCGGCTTTGATGCTGGGAGCCTGCGGAGTACAGATGGGTACCCGTTTCCTTGTTGCCGACGAATGCAATGTTCACGAAAACTACAAGGAAAAGGTGTTAAAAGCCAAGGACATTGAGACCATCGTCACGGGCAAGCGTCTGGGACATCCGGTGAGAAGCCTGAAAACGCCCTTTTCCAAAGAGTTCTTCAAAAAGGAATACGATTCTTCCGTAAGCAACGAAGAACTGGAAAAGATGGGGGCCGGATCCTTAAGGATGGCGGCGGTGAACGGCGACATCGAACACGGATCCTTTATGTGCGGACAGATCGCCGGAATGGTCAATAAACGGAATACCTGCAGCGAGATCATACGCGAGGTGTGTTCCGAAGCGGAGGAAATCTTAAGGAATTCGGCAAAATGGGTAAAATAGCACTTTTATTTGCAGGACAGGGCGCACAGTACGTCGGTATGGGATCGGATCTTTACGGGAACATACCGGTCTGCAAAGATCTTTTCACCATGGGGGAGAGCATTCGAAAAGGTACCGTTGATCAATGCTTCCGGTCTGACGAAGAGACTTTAAAGCAGACGGAAAACACGCAGCCCTGTCTTTTTTTGACGGATCTTTGCTGTGCACTTGCCTTAAAGGAGCAGGGGATCAGTGGGGACTATGTGGCGGGGTTTTCTCTGGGAGAGATCCCGGCACTTGCCTATGCGGGGATCCTGAGTAAGGAGGACGCCTTCCGACTGGTGATCAGACGCGGAGAGGCCATGGCTGCCTGTGCAAAGGAAACACCGGGATCCATGGCGGCGGTCATGCGTCTGGATAACGAAACAGTAGAGCGGATCGCAGGGGAATTCGAGGGGGTTTATCCCGTGAATTACAACTGCCCCGGACAGCTGGTCATCGCAGGGAAAGAAGATACCATGCCTCTTTTTCTCGAAAGGATGAAAGAGGAACGGTGCAAGATCGTGCCGCTTGCGGTAAGCGGTGCTTTCCATACCCCTTTTATGAAGGAGGCTTCCAAGGCTCTCCTGGATATACTGGGGACCATGGATGTAAGGACACCGGAAATCCCCGTTCTTTCCAATACCACGGGAATGCCTTATCCGGATGATCCCGAAAAGATCAGGGAAGGAATCTCGGAGCAGGTGACCCATCCCGTGAGATTTGAGGAAACCCTGCGGTATCTGGCTTCGGAAGGGGTTACGGATTTCATCGAAGTGGGACCCGGGAAAGCCCTGTCCGGGTTCGTGAAAAAGACTCTGGAAGGGGTGGGGATCTATCGGGTATACGATATGGCCACCCTTCAGGAGACGGTATCCGCACTGAAAGGAAACTAAAGGATCATGTTGGAAGGAAAAACAGCCATTGTAACAGGCGGAAGCCGCGGGATCGGACGGGCTATTGCCCGGGCCCTCGCCAAAGACGGGGCCGATATCGCTCTGCTTGCCACCAGGAATTCCGATGCGGCTAAAGAAGCCGTGGATGAGATCACTTCCCTGGGAAGGATCTGCAGGTTTTACGAGTGCAACGTTGCCGGGGAAGAGAGCGTCAAAATGACAGTTGCGTCAGTTCTTGAGGACTTCGGCCACGTGGATATCCTTGTAAACAATGCGGGGATCACCAATGATAAACTGATGATCCAGATGAAGGAGGATGACTTTTCCTCCGTGATCGATGTGAATCTTGGGGGGGCCTATCATATGTCAAAAGCCCTTCTGCGCCCTTTCATGAAACAGAAAAGCGGACGGATCATCAACATCAGTTCCGTTGTGGGTCTTATGGGAAACGCGGGACAGGCCAATTACGCCGCAAGCAAGGCCGGACTCATCGGACTCACCAAGTCCATGGCGAAGGAATATGCTTCCAAGGGGATCACGGTAAATGCAGTGGCGCCGGGGTATATCCTGACCTCCATGACGGGAGCCCTGTCGGAAGAAGCATCGGCGAAGATGCTTGAGAATATTCCCGTAAAACGTTACGGGACTCCGGAGGATGTGGCCAATCTGGTATGCTTCCTGGCACAGGATGGGTCTTCCTATATTACGGGTGAAGTCATCAAAGTGGATGGCGGAATGTATATTTAAAGGAGAACGGATTTATGAACAGAGTCGTGATCACCGGACTGGGGATCGTATCCCCGGTGGGAAACGATGTAAAAACTTACTGGGAATCGTTAAAGAGCGGGAAATGCGGGATCGGTCCCATCACCCGTTTTGACAATACAAACCTTCCCGTGAAGGTAGCTGCGGAAGTAAAGGATTTCGATCCTTTCCGGTATTATGAGACCAAGACCGATGTCCGTCATGCGGATCTGACCATGCAGTATGCCGTGGCGGCCGCCGAAGAAGCGGTGGAAGACAGCGGTATCAAAGGTGCCGTGGATCCCTACCGTTTCGGCGTCTATATCGGTTCCGGCATCGGCGGCATGAACACCTTCCTGGAGGAACATACCAATCTGATCAACCGGGGACCGGGACGGGTATCCCCTTATTTCATCCCGAAACTCATTGCCAATATGCCTACCGGTGTCGTCTCTATCCGGCACGGTGCCAAAGGGCCCACGCTGCCCATCGTGACGGCCTGCGCAACTTCCACCAATACCATCGGGGAAGCCTTCCATGCCATTAAGGCGGGATATGCGGATGCCATCATCGCCGGAGGTACGGAAGCCTCCATCAATGAACTGGGTATGGCGGGATTCGTGAACTGCAAAGCCCTTTCCCTGTCGGAAGATCCCGACGCGGCTTCCCTTCCTTTCGATAAGCGACGGGGCGGTTTTGTCATGGGAGAAGGATCCGCCATCGTGATCCTGGAAGAATATGAGCATGCAAAAAAACGGGGAGCGAAGATCTATGCGGAGATCTGTGGTTACGGCAATACGGCGGACGCCTATCATATGACAGCACCTGCTCCCGACGGAGAAGGTGCCATCAATGCCATCCGTCTTGCCAAAGAGGAGGCTGGACTATCCTGCAGCCCCGACCGGATCTACTTTAACGCCCACGGTACCGGAACCCATATGAATGACCTGATGGAAACGAAGGCTATCAAGGCGGTCTTCGGGGAGGATGCCTACAGGATCCATGTAAGCTCCACGAAATCCATGACGGCCCATATGCTGGGAGCCACCGGTGCGGCGGAAGCCATTGCCGGTATCCTTGCCCTGAACAATAAGCTGGTTCCGCCCACCATCCATCTGGAGGAGCCCGACGAGGAACTGGATCTTGACTATACGCCCAACAAGGCCGTGGAAGCGGACATCGCCTGTGTGATCTCCACCTCTCTGGGCTTCGGCGGTCACAACGGATGTATCGTAATGAAGGAAGTGTCATGATGGAAGATGTGAAGTATTATGCGGAACTCTTAAAGGAATACGATCTTACCGAACTCACCGTGGAGGACGGTGCGCAGAAGATCTCTCTGAAAAAAGAGAAGGTTCTTACCACGACGGTTCCGGGTGGGGGTGCTGCCCCTGCAGGACAGGGTAGCGGTAAGGCGACGGAGCCGGATGCCCGGGACAAGGCCGTTGATCCCGATGAAGAGAAGTTCCATGCGGTGAAAGCACCTCTCCTGGGGATGCTGCATCTTGCGCCTTCTCCGGATAAGATGCCCTTTGTCAAAGTGGGATCCCGGGTGAAAAAGGGTGATACCCTCTGCGTGATCGAAGCCATGAAGATGATGAACGATATTGCCGCTCCCTATGACGGCGTCATCGAGAAGATCTGCGGAGAAGAAAACGAGATCGTGGAATACGGACAGACACTGTTTCTGTTATCATAGAGGTTTGCCATGAACCGTGAAGAATTAAAGAAGATCCTGCCTCACAGAGAGCCCATGCTGCTGGTGGATGAGGCGGAAGTAAAAGAAGACGGAAGTTTCGAAGGACGCTACAGGGTCCGGGGAGATGAGTATTTCCTGCAGGGACATTTCCCGGGAAATCCCATCGTACCGGGAGTCATCCTCTGTGAGATGATGGCCCAGTCCTCCGTTGTCATGTTTGCGGAAAAAGCACAGGATCCGGATGCCCTCTTTGTGTATACCGGCATCAATAACGTGAAATTCCGTAAGAGTGTGCTGCCCGGGGACACCGTGATCTTCCGGGGCTCCCTCACCAGAGAAAAACGACCCTTTTACTTTATCCACGGAGAAGCCTTCGTGGAGGATAAAAAGTGCATGGAGGGTGATTTCTCCTTTGCCGAGACGAAAGGCAGATAATCATGTTTGAAAAGATACTGATCGCAAACCGGGGAGAAGTAGCCGTGCGGGTGATCCGTGCCTGTCGTGAGATGGGGATCAGGACCGTGGCGGTCTACTCCGATGCGGACAGGGATGCGCTGCACGTATCCCTGGCGGATGAAGCCTATTGCATCGGCGGAGCACCGGTTTCGGAAAGTTATTTAAATCAGAACGCCCTGCTGATGGTGGCCAAAAAGACCCATGCCAGAGCCATCCACCCCGGATACGGACTGCTTTCGGAAAATGCGGACTTTGCGGAGCTCTGCAACGAAAACGGGGTTGCTTTCATCGGCCCTTCCCCGGAGGTCCTCCGGAAGATGGGAGATAAGGATGAAGCCCGTCATACCATGAAGAAGGCCGGCGTTCCCGTTATCGAGGGGAGCGAGGTCTTAAAGGATCTGAAGGATGCGCTGAAGCAGGCATCGAAGATCGGTTATCCCGTACTGTTGAAAGCAAGACTGGGGGGAGGCGGAAAAGGGATCCGTCCGGTCTATGATAAGGCAGAACTGGAAAAGGCCTTCTATGAGGCTTCTTCCGAAGCCAGGGAGGCTTTCGGGGACGGTTCCCTCTACATGGAAAAACTGCTGCTCAACGTGAAGCATATCGAGGTGCAGTTTATCGCCGATCCCACGGGCAAGGTGGTGATCCTGGGAGACCGGGACTGCTCCATCCAGTATAAGAATCAGAAACTCATCGAGGAAAGCCCCGCGCCTTCCGTGGACGCGTCCTTAAGAAGGAAAATGTACAGGGACGCCGCGGATGCCGTAAAGGCAGTGGGGTACAATACGGTGGGAACCATCGAATTCCTGGTATCCGGGAATAAATATTATTTCATGGAGATGAACACCCGTCTTCAGGTGGAACATTCGGTGACGGAAGTGGTTGCGGGGATCGACATCGTCAAATGGCAGATCCGCACCGCATACGGCTGTCCCATCCGGTTTGATGCTTCCGATGTGAAGACCGACGGCTACGCGCTGGAATGCAGGATCTGCGCACAGGATCCGAGAACCTTTGCTCCCTCCTGCGGAGAAGTGCTGATGCTCCATGTTCCCGGCGGCTACAACATCCGTTTCGATTCCGCCCTCTATCAGGGGTATCAGGTAAGTCCTTACTATGATTCCATGCTGGGGAAGATGATCACCTTTTCCCGTACCAGGGACGGTGCCATCCGGAAGATGCGGTCTGCCCTTTCGGAACTCATCGTACACGGGGTGACCAACAATACGGAGTTCCACTTAAGCACCCTTTCCGAGCCGGAATTTCTGGACGGCAGTTATACCACGGGCTTCGTGGGGGAGCACTTCATGAAGCGGAATGAAGGATAAAAGCCATGGCTTTGAATTTAAAGGATCTTTTTAAAAACGTATCCAACGAACTGGAAGACAGCGGTGACGGTACAAAGGACATTGCCGCCACCGATTACGAGTGCCCTTCCTGTCATAACGAGGTGCTTCGACAGAGCATCCGGGACAACTTCTTTGTCTGTCCCATATGCGGACATCACTTCAAGATCGGCGCCCGCAGAAGGATCGGTTTTGTTGCGGACGAAGGAAGCTTCGAGGAACTCTTTGCAAACGAGGAAAGCAGAAACCTTCTTGATTTTCCGGGCTATGATGAGAAACTGACTGCGGCAAAAGAAGCAAGCGGTGAAGAAGAAGGGGTTCTTTGCGGAACGGTAAAGATCGGCGGATACAAGACAGCGGTCTTTGTGATGGATCCGAATTTCATGATGGGTTCCATGGGAACCGTGGTGGGAGAGAAGATCACGGCCCTCTTTGAATATGCTGTGCAAAAGGCACTGCCCGTTATCGGTGTGACGGTATCGGGAGGCGCCAGGATGCAGGAAGGGATCCTTTCCCTCATGCAGATGGCCAAAGTCTCCGGGGCCGTAAAGAAACATTCGGAAGCGGGACTTTTATATGTGGCGCTTCTGACCAATCCCACAACCGGCGGGGTGGAGGCAAGTTTTGCCATGCAGGGAGACATTATCCTTGCGGAGCCCGATGCCCTCATCGGATTTGCGGGACCCAGGGTGATCGAGCAGACCCTGAAGGAGAAACTGCCCAAGGGCTTTCAGAGATCCGAGGCGGTGCTGTCCACAGGCTTTGTGGATGCCATCGTGCCCAGGGCAAAGCAGAAGGAGTATCTGACCAGGATCCTGAAACTTCATACAAACTGAAGGATCGGGGAAGGATCATAAGGATATCAGGAATATGACGGAATACGATAAGATCTTACTGACCAGACAGAAAGACCGGCCTACGGCCCGGGATTATATCATGAATTTCTGCACCGATTTTACGGAGCTCCACGGAGACCGCAGATACGGTGACGATGCTGCCCTCATGGGGGGGATCGGCATGATCAATGACGTGAGTGTCACAATTCTCGGCATCGAGAAGGGACATGAGACCGATGAAAAGATCATGCGGAATTTCGGCGCACTGCATCCGGAGGGCTATCGGAAGGCACTCCGCCTCATGTATCAGGCCCAGAAGTTTCGCCGTCCCGTGCTCTGCATTGTGGATACCGCAGGCGCCTATTGCGGCATTGGCGCGGAAAAGCGGGGACAGGGACAGGCCATCGCGGAGAATCTCATGGAGATGATGACCTTAAGGACACCGGTACTTTCCCTCTTTATCGGGGAAGGCGGATCCGGCGGTGCTCTGGCGCTGGCGGTTGCGGACGAGGTATGGATGCTGCAGAATGCTTATTATTCCGTTGTGTCTCCCGAAAGCTGCGCCAACATTCTGTGGAAGGATGCCCAAAAGGCACCGGAAGCCGCAAAGGCCTTAAGGCTTACCTCCGAGGACCTGAAATCCCTGGGTGTGATCGAACGGGTGATCAAAGAGCCCTCGGATTACAAGACGGGACTTCTTGCCATGAAATTCTACGATAAGTTAAAGGATGAAGTTGCGGATAAATTAAAAGAACTTATGGGGCGTCCTCTGGATACCCTGCTTGAGGACCGTTACGAGAAATTCAGAAAAATAGGAAGAAGAGAGCATGGAGCTGTATCATAAGTTTTATCACGAAACCTTTGATCCGGACGGGAGAATCGACAAGATCGGAATCGACTGTCCGGATGATTTTAATTTTGCCTGCGATGTGGTGGATGAGATCGCAAAGGAAGAACCGGGAAGGAGAGCCATTGTCTGGCTGGATAAAACCGGGGAAGAAAGAGTCTTTACCTTTGAGGAGATCTCGAAACTGAGCAACCGGGCGGCCAATCTCTTTCTGAAAAAGGGGATCCGCCCCGGGGACAAGGTGATGCTGATCCTGAAGCGGCATTATCAGTACTGGTACGCTCTGCTTGGTTTACATAAAATCGGTGCCGTGGCCATCCCCAGCACCCATATGTTAAAAAGCCATGACATCGAATACCGGATCGGCAATGCGGATATCAAACTGATCCTCTGCACACAGGAAGAGCATATTCCGGAAAGCGTGCTTGAGGCGAAGAAGACCTACCCTCAAGTGATCACCATGACGGTACGGGGATCGCTTCCCGGCTTTGAGGATTTCGACAGGGAACTTACGGAGTGTTCCGATACCTTTACCCGGATCCCCAACAGGGCAACGGATCCCATGCTCCTTTATTTTACTTCCGGTACCACGGGAGAACCCAAGGGGGTCATTCACGATCATACCTATGCCCTGGGACATGTGGTAACGGCAAAATACTGGCAGTGCTGTATCGACGGAGGACTCCATCTGACTCTGGCGGATACCGGCTGGGGCAAGGCTGCCTGGGGAAAACTCTATGGTCAGTGGCTCTCCGGTTCTGCGGTGATGGTCTATGACTATGATAATTTCTATGCCAACGAGATCCTTTCCATAATCGAAAAATACAAGGTGACCACCTTCTGTGCACCGCCTACCATCTACCGGTATCTGGTGAGGGCAAAACTGGAAAAATACGATCTTTCCTCCCTGACCCATGTGGTGACCGCGGGAGAAGCCTTAAGTCCCGATACTCATAAAGCCTTCCTGGAAAGAACGGGGCTCTGCATTCATGAAGGATACGGTCAGACCGAGACCACCCTGACGTTGGCAAATCTCCAGGAGGATCCCGTAAAACCCGGTTCCATCGGAAAACCCACGCCGCTTTTTGATATGGATATCATCAACGCACAGGGGGAGAGTACGAAGCCCTTTGAAGAAGGGGAGATCATCATGCGGCCGGGAAATGCCGGAAAACTCATCGGTCTTTTCTCCGGCTATCATAACGATGAGGAACATTACCGGGAAGTCTGGAAGGACGGGGTCTATCATACCAAGGATGTGGCCTACCGGGATGAGGACGGCTTCTATTTCTTTGCCTCCCGGAAGGATGATGTGATCAAGTCAAGTGGATACCGCATCGGGCCGGGAGAAGTGGAGAGCATCCTCCTTGAGCATGAGGCGGTATTGGAATGCGCCGTTACGGGTGTGCCTTCCCGGACGAGAGGGTACCTGATCAAGGCTACCGTGGTACTTTCGGAGGGCTATGAACCCACGGATGAATTAAAGACCGCCATCCGGGATTTTGTGAAGAAGGAGGCCTCCTCCTATAAATGTCCACGGATCATCGAATTTACGGAAGCCCTTCCCAAGACCGCCAACGGCAAGATCCGCCGGGATGTGATCAGGAACGCGGATAAGGATAAGCTGTACGATTAAGAAGGGCGTTTGCGCTGTCCCGTCTTCCGTGATAAAGTAATCCCTATGAATGAAATGAAGGATTACAATCTGACCACGGGGCAGTTCGCCCAGCTGTGTAACACAACGAGAGATACCCTGCGGCACTATAATGAGATCGGGATCCTGAAACCCCGGAAAGATCCGGAGAACGGATATTATTATTACAGTGTCTCACAGATCTCCACCTTCTATTTCATCAACAGTTTCCGTTCCATGAACAGTTCCCTCTCGGATATCCGGGACTGCATGGATTCCACGGATATCAACGATTTCTATGATTTCTACAGAAAACAGCTTCAGGATCTTGCAAACCAGAAACGGGAGCTGGAGTATAAGATCACGGGCCTGAACAATGCGGTGGCCCTGATGCGCTATATGCGCCGCATTCCGGAGAATACTCCCACCATCCTCACCTTCAAGGATGAGCCTGCCTATTGTTCCACACCCGTTAAGTCCAAAAGTGCCCTTCATTCCGGAGACATCGCGGAGGATATCTCTGAGCATATCGAGAAGTGCAAGGAAAACCGGGATATCAATGCCTTTCCGGTGGCGGCCACCATCGACCGGGATGATTTTCTGAAGGGATTGTTCCGCTATAAGGAACTTTGCAGCTTCGTGAATCCCCAGAGCAGGACGGTGGAGGTTCATTTCCTGAATACCCGTCGTGTGGTTGCCTGTTCCTGCTATGACGGAGAGGTGGATATCCGTACCATCTACCGGAGCATCATCGATTTTATCTCGGAACGGAAGCTTACTGCCTGTTCCGATCTCTTTTCCATTTCCATGGTGAATTATCTCAATTCCAAGGAAGAACACCGGTATCTGAAATACCTCTTCATCGGGATCGAATGATCTTTTTCCCCTTACCTGAAAAAAAGAATATTGACAAAAGGAAAGAAGCGGGAGTATAGTTAGGAAAGATACGAAAACGTTTTCCGAAATGCCGGATGCTATCGGTGATATGGAGGATCCGGCGGAAAACAATAAGAATCAGGGAGGAAAAAATATGAAAAAGAAATTATTGGCAACACTCCTTTCGGCTGCCATGGTCGTAAGCCTTGCAGCCTGCGGAGCAGGAAATGAAGCCGCTACGGCAGCTGCCGATGCCGCTGCTGATGCAGCTCAGGAAGCAACCGAGGCAGTAGCGGAAGCATCCGAGCAGGTACAGGAAGCCGCTGCGGAGGTCTCCGAGGCACTGGACGACTACGGTACCGGCGAGATCAAGGTTTGGGTTGCGGACAATGTGGTTGATTTTACCAACGAGCAGATCCAGAAGTTCGTGGATGCAAATCCCCAGTTCTCCGGATACACCTTTACCGTAGAAGCTGTAGGGGAAGGCGATGCTGCCGGCCACATGATCACGGACGTTGAGGCAGGTGCAGATATTTACGCATTCGCACAGGACCAGATCGCAAGACTGGTTACCGCAGGTGCTCTTGAGGAGGTTGCTCCCGAGAACGTTGATGCGGTAAAGAGCCAGAACGATGCCGGTGCTGTAGGTGCCGCTACCGTAGGAAGCACGCTGTATGCTTATCCTTTAACTTCCGATAACGGTTACTTCTTATATTATGACAAGAGTGTGGTTACCGATCCTTCCACCCTGGAGGGGATCCTTGCTGACTGCGAAGCGGCAGGCAAGAACTTCTATATGGAGATCAACTCCGGTTGGTATCAGCCCGCTTTCTTCTTCGGAACCGGCTGTCAGCTGACCTACGATACGGATGATCAGGGTAACTTCACCAAGGCAAATATCGATTATGCTTCCGACAAGGGTCTGGTTGCTTTCAAGAAGATGATCGAGTTAAGCGAGTCCAAGGCATTCCAGAACGGTTCCGCCATCGGCGAAGCAACCAACGTTGCAGCCATCGTGGACGGTACCTGGGATTCCGGCGCTGTTCAGGAACTCTTCGGTGACAATTACGCCTGCGCAAAGCTGCCCACCTTTACCGGTTCCGACGGCAAGTCCTATCAGATGAGCGGCTTCGGCGGCTTCAAACTTCTGGGTGTAAAGCCTCAGGAAGACGAACTGAAGCTTGCGGTATGTGATGCTGTAGCTGCTTACCTTGCAGGTGAAGAAGTTCAGCTTGCAAGATACAATGCGGTAGGTTGGGGTCCTTCCAACCTGAACGCACAGGCTTCTTCCGAAGTACAGGCCGACGCTGCTCTGTCCGCTCTGGCTTCCCAGCTTGCCTACACCATTCCTCAGGGACAGTACCCCGGCGATTACTGGGCACTGGCAACTTCTCTGGGTGACAGCGTTCGTACGGGAGAACTTTCCTCCAAGTCCAGCGATGACGACCTGATGCAGGCACTTCAGGACTTCCAGGATACCTGCGTATCTTACGCTCAGTAAACAAATAAGTTGGATTCGTATCAATCATGCGGATCGGTTAAGACAAAGGTCCGGTCTGGTTCAAACCGGACCTTGCTTAACTGAATGAATGTTCCGCACAAAGGTGCGGGATGTTCCTTTTGTTAAGACAGGGGTATCTATTTTCAGGAGGTATGATTTATGGGGAAAAAGAAAGGAAAAACCGCAGGAGAGGCGGTGGGAAACATCTTCCGGACCATCGGCACCACCTTCCGGGACGGGGACTTTAAGACGAAGCTGTCTTATCTGATCCTGGGATTCGGACCGCTCCTTCGGGGACAGATCTTGAAAGGCATCGCCTATCTTGCCATGGAGATCGGATTTATCTGGTATCTGATCCGCTTCGGCGGCACCTATGTGTCCAAGTTTTCCACTCTGGGCACCGTGGCGACCCAGAAAGTGGGACGGAAGACGGTATACGGAGACAACAGTTTCCTGATCCTGCTCTTCGGACTTCTTACCATTTTCGTGATCCTGTTCTTTATCGTGATCTGGTATCTGAACATCAGGGAGAACCGGATGGAAGAGGAACTGCTGAAGGAAGGGAAAACCCTTCCGTCCAATCGTAAGGTCTTTCTTTCCCTCTTCGACAGCAATTTCGATAAAACCCTGCTGGCTCTTCCGGTGGCAGGCGTCTTCGTGTTCACGGTGCTGCCCATCGTGTTCATGATCTGCGTGGCCTTCACGAATTATGACAAGAACCATCAGTCACCCACCAACCTCTTTACCTGGGTGGGCTTCGAGAACTTCGGGAAACTGGTGACCTTCGGATCTTCGGACTTCGGTACCACCTTCTTCAAGGTTCTCGCCTGGACTCTGGTATGGGCCTTTTTTGCCACCTTTATCGACTACTTCCTGGGACTTGCGGTGGCAATGCTCATCAATAAAAAGGGCATTAAGTTCAAAAAACTCTGGCGCACCATCCTGGTGCTCACCATTGCGGTGCCTCAGTTCGTATCCCTCCTTTACATCATGAAGATGTTTGCCAATGACGGTCTCATCAACGGGTATCTGCTGAAATGGGGATGGATCAGTTCCCCCATCCAGTTCTGGGTGAATCCCATGCTGGCCAGGATCACCATCATCGTGGTGAACATCTGGATCGGTATTCCCTATATGATGCTGATCGCCACGGGACTTCTGATGAACATTCCGGAGGATCTGTACGAGAGTGCAAGGATCGACGGAGCCAACGCATGGCAGATGTTCCGGTCCATTACCCTGCCTTACATTCTCTTTATCACGGGGCCTTTCCTGCTTACCCAGTTTACGGGGAACCTCAATAACTTTAACGTGATCTATCTGCTGACCCAGGGCCAGCCCCAGTCCATGTCGCTGGTGGAAAAAGCCGGTTCCACGGACCTGTTGGTGACCTGGCTTTACAAGATGACGGTCAGCAACACGAATTACAGGATGGCGGCAGTCATCGGTATCATGGTATTTATCGTTACGGCAGTCATATCGCTTGCAGTCTACAATATGCTTCCGTCAGTCAGGGATGAGGAGGGCTTTCAATAATGAAGACAAAACGAATGATCGGCAATACGCTGTCCTATATCCTGCTTGTGGTGATCAGCCTGATCTGGCTCTTTCCGTTTTTCGGACTGATCCTCCAAAGCTTTCGTTCCTATGATCCCGCGGTGGAATACGGCGGGATGGTGGATTACCTGGTTCCCAAGACCTTTTCCCTGGATAATTACCGGTTCCTGTTTTCGGGACAGACCAATTTCCTGGTTTGGTATAAGAATACCATTATCATCGCGGTGTTCGTAGCGATCTTCCAGACCGCCATCGTGCTCTGCGTGAGCTATGCCCTTTCCAGAATGCGGTTTGCGGGAAGAACCTTCCTCATGCGGTTCTGGCTGATCCTCGGTATGTTTCCGGGATTCCTTACCATGATCTGCCTGTATTTCCTCTTAAAGCAGTTCGGCCTTACCCAGGCGGGAGCGGTACCGGGCCTGATCCTGGTATCCGTTGCCAGTTCCGGAATGGGGTATTATGTCTGCAAGGGATATTTCGATACGATCCCCAAGGCACTGGATGAAGCGGCCAGGATCGACGGCGCATCCAGGGCACGGATCTTCTTTACCATGACCATCCCCATGAGTAAACCCATTATCATCTATACCGCGCTGGTGGCCTTCATGGCTCCCTGGTGCGATTACGTGTTCGCATCCTATGTGGCATTCGGTCACGATGCCAGTTATAATGTGGCCGTGGCCATGACCCGGTGGGTATGGACCAATGATTATCAGGGTTATTTCACCAGATTCTGCGCAGGCGGGATCCTGGTGGCGGTTCCCGTGACTATCCTGTTCATGTGTCTGCAGAAGTATTATGTGGAAGGTGTGACCGGAGGGGCCGTGAAAGGATAAGCTATTTCAGATAAACGATGCTGCGGGCAGGGAGTGTGAGCCCGTTGTCATCAAGGCTCACCGGTGTATTGCGGGTGGTGAGGGATCCGATGATCTCCGGATCCGGATCTCCCAGTTTTTCTCCCAAAAGATCCATATCGGATCGCGTGAACTTAATCTCGCCGTCCTTTGCGTTACAGTAGAGGACGGCGATCTTTTGTCCTTCGTATTCCCGGATGAGCGCGGCGTGGTCACCTTCCGTCAGTTCGGAAAGGACTGTTACGGAACCGCGGGCGATCTCCGGATTCTGGTTCCGGAGCAGAAGAGCACGACGGTAGTAGTTCAGAATGGAATCTTCCGTAAGGAGCTGCTGCGCAACCCCCGGGAATTTGGAAGTGATGTCTTGGTCCGCATCGGCAGGTCCTGTGGTCATACCTTCCGTTCCGGAGGCGGCAGGGGCGGAGGGATCATAGCTCCAGAGCATGGGAAGTCGTTTGTTCTCATCCTTGGTTCCCTTGGATTTCATGCCGATCTCTTCCCCGTAATAGACAAAGGGGGCACCCTTCATGGAAAGGAGGAGGCCGCCTGCGAATTTGATCCCATCCTCATCCCCGTTTAAAGCATTGGAGACACGGCCCATATCGTGATTGGTCAGAAAGACCGCATCCACGTAGGAGGGATAGGCCGCTTTGAAATCTTCCTCGTACTGTTTCATGGCAAGTACGAACCGTTCCGCGCTCAGGGTTCCTCGGGCGCAGCCGATGAGTTTGCCTTCCGGTCCCGCGGCGTCGAAATTAAAGAGGCTGTCGGTTTCGGAAGCATAGTAGGAAGCCAGGGTCTGCTCCGAGCCCCAGACCTCCGACACCATGTAAAAATCCGGGTTCAGGGAACATGCATAACGATAGACCCGGTTCATGACCTCTGTGTTGAAGACGGTATCACCTTCTTCAAAGTGCAGAGTGGCATCCATCCGGAATCCGTCGATGCCTTTGTCGATCCAGAAGCGGATGATGTCATTCATATCCGACCACAGTTCTTCCGATCTGTAGTTTAAGTCCGGCATTTCCGACCAGAATTCTCCTTCATAGTAAAAGGGCGTTCCGGATACTTCGTACCAGGTCCCGCCATGTTGCTGCCGGGAGAAGTGATAGTACCCCACATAAGGACACTCCTCGGAAAGTTCTTCCACCGAACGGTCATCTCCCGGGTCAAGGGATCTTAAGAATTCACAGGCTTCCAGGAACCAGGGATGGGAGGAAGAAGTATGGTTCATCACAAAATCAATGATGACACGAATGTCATTTTCGTGCGCCTTCGTGATCAGTTCCTCGAAATCCTCCATGGAACCGTAAGCCGGATCGATGGCACAGTAATCCGTTACATCATATTTATGATAGGTGGGAGAGGGCATGACGGGCATGAGCCAGATCCCGTTAAAGCCCATTTCTCTGATATAGGGGAGTTTTTCCGTGACACCCTTTAAGTCACCGGTGCCGTCGCCGGAAGTATCGTAAAAGGAACCCACGAAGATCTCGTAGTAGTTCCGGTATTTATCATCGAGGATCTGAAGGGGACGGTCTTCCCAGGAAGTCCCGACTTCTTCCGTAACGTTTTCCGGGATGTCCCCGGGTCCTTCCGTAACAGACAAAGGCTCTGCCTTTTTTCCGCAGGCGGATAAAAGGAGAGCCGTTGTTAAGATCGCAGGTATGAGCTTCTTCATGTTTTACCTGGGGAACATGGCGGCATTCCAGTCCGCGATGCCCATGACGGACTGCGCTTTCTGGATGCAGGCTGCTGCGCCGTTCCCGTCCATCTGACTGAAGGTAGAGAAGGCAACCTTCTGATGACCGTTCATGGAGGAAAGCCCTACGCTTAAGCCTGCGGATACCTCCACAGGATAGTCGGTCTGTCGGTTAAAGATGATCATGTTGATATAACGGTTGGTGGCCGCACGCTGGTAGGCGTAGACAATGGCCGCCGCCTGCTGCTCCTCACCCTGAGTGGAGGTATAGCCCACTTCCGTCAGAAGGATGGGCCGTACGCCCCCTGCGGTATTCCGCATATGAGGCAGACACATATAGTCCGTAAGCTGTTCGATATTCTCCATGGAAAGATAGGGCGTATCCATGTCGTGGCGGACCATGGCCCGGGAGGCTTCGCTCTTCGGTGCCCAGAAGGGGGTCCAGGTCATGGGATAGTTATAGGGATGCTCCGCCAGAGCCCAGTCAAAGTTTCCTTCCACGGTGATGCAGGCGTTTACTGCCTCCAGGACACTGCGGGCCGTATAGGTGGAACCGTTGGAAGAAGCGGTCCAGTTCTGGTCCAGGCTCATGCAGACAAAAGCGCTGGCATTCTTGCTGCGGATGGCGTTGTAGCAGACCCGGAGTTCGTTGGCATAAAGCAGGGAATAACTGCTGACGTCCATGGGGGCGGTATAGTTCCAGATGGCCCGGGCGTTCACTTCGTTGCCAATGACCCAGTTGTCCACCTGTCCGCATCCGTTCTTGCCGTTATACCGTTCCGCAAGGAAGGATACCACGGCTTCCAGATATTCCAGTCCGGTATCGTCGGAGGTGTTCATCATATAATAGCTGGACCTTCCGCCACGGGATACGGGAGAGAGCATGAATTCCTCACCCGATGCCCGCTGGTTTAAGAGCACGATGGTCATGGCGATGCCCTGAGCGGTATTGGTGCGGATGCAGTAGTCGTACTGTCCAAGAGAATAAGAATCAAAGGAATAGGTTTTCCCGTTGTAATTGTATTTCACAAGGCCGTTGCCGCCGATCACATCCTGAAGATTGATATTGTAGGCTCCCTGCTTTACGCCGAGGGCGGCTACTTCCGGAGTGCCCACCTTGACGGAATCCAGGATCAGTCCTTTTTTACCCGCGTTCTTTCTGGCGGGGGAACCGGCAGCGAGGGCTTCCGGATTGGTGATGTACCGGTAAGCGGTAACGGGCACGTATCTGCCGCCCTGAAGAACCGCAACCCGGAATTTGTCATAGAGGTGATTGGTTGCCGTACCGTAATTCAAAGGGAAGGCAAAGGATACCGCCGCGGAAAGGGGAGCGGATGCGACGGGAGTTCCCGTAAGGGTTTCGGAATACACCTTTTCCGCAAAGAGATAGAATTTACCGTCGTCACTGGGGGGAAGGACCGGGGCGGATGCCGTGACCACCACGTTTGTGCCCGAGATCAGTGCGGTATTGATGGTGACGGTCCCCACTTCGTCGGCATTGGCAAGTACCGTGCCTGCATGCAACGCAAGAAAGGCGGTGACAAAAAACGTGAGCAGAAGGGAAATGGTGATTTTTTTCATTGGATAAACCTCAATTCTCGGATGATAAGCGACATCCTTGTCATTCATGATAAGTCCGTGTCCTATCATAGCTTATTTCCCTGTGGGAACGCAAGTTTTTTATATGCTTACCTTCTTTTCGAAAAATGTGAAGATTCGGTGTATTTTTCATATCATATATTGCGTTCCCGCAACACAAGATGTATATTGAAAATGAGTATATTTGATATATACTTGACAATATATTGTAGAGAAGGAGACTGATTTCCATGGAAAACGGTAACACAAAAGTGAAAAAAGGGTTGACACTGAACCTGATGCTGGTGCTGTTCGCACTGGTTCCCCTCACGGTTTCTCTGCTTGTTCTCGGGTTTTCGACCGCCGAGGTCATGAAGAAGAACATCGAGGACAATATCCGGGAAGAACTGGAAGTTTCGGCAGAGGGTCTGCGGGAATATTACGAGTATGATCTGATCAACGGGATCGATCTGGATGAGGAGACGGGGTTCTGTCAGTATGAAACGGATTATATCGACCGTATGAATCAGACAGGTATCGATTTTACGTTGTTTAACAAGAATATCCGTTTCATGACCACCATCAAGGACGATGCGGGAAAGCGGATTGAGGGAACCCCCGCATCCGATGCGGTCTGGGCTGCGGTTTCCGCCGGAAACGATTATTATTCCGATGATGTGGTCATTACCGGCAGAGATTATTACGTATACTATGTGCCCATGGGCGATAAGGGCAATGTCCTGGGTATGGCCTTTGCGGGTAAGGAAGCTACGGATGTCAAGAAGGCGGAACGCCATATGTACATGGTGATCATAGCCGTGGGCGTCATACTGGAAGCTGTTTTCCTTATCGTGGCGTTGCTGCTTGCAAAGAAGGTTGCGGATCCGATCCGTCACATTACGGACGGCATCTACGAACTGTCTCAGGGTACCGTGAATGCCGATCTGGAGACCAGCTCCAACGTGTCCGAGACCAAGAAACTGATCCAGAGTGCAAAAGATCTTTCCGAACATCTTCGGAGATCCATCGGCGGGATCGTGGGACACACCGGCGAACTGGTGGGACACGGTGCGAATCTGGATTCCGCAAGTTCCGAGAATGCGGATAATATGGCGAACCTCTCCACTGCCGTGGACGAGATCGCAAACGGCGCAACCTCCATGGCGGAAGATGTACAGAATGCGGCGGAATCCGTTGCGGAAGTACTCATCAATCTTGAAAATATCAACGAATCCGTTGTGAATACCCAGAACGCCACGGATGTCATGACCGGTGACAGCCGGAAGGTTGTGGATGACTTTGATGTACTGATCGAAGATACCAGGATCAGTATTGATAAGCTGCAGGATATCTCCAGAAAGATGGAGGAAGTTGCCAAGGCTGTGGAAGATGTTAACAATGCCGCAGGCGAGATCAACAATATTGCTTCCCAGACGAACCTCCTTTCCCTGAACGCTTCCATCGAAGCGGCCAGAGCCGGAGAAGCGGGTCGGGGATTCGCGGTTGTTGCCGGCGAGATCAGCAATCTGTCCGATCAGTCCAATACGGCTGCCGGTACCATTAAGGATATCATGAACAACCTGGAGCATCAGACCAGGGAAGCGGTAGAGAGCGTGACCGAACTCTCCGAGATGATGGAGAAGCAGGGCGAGACCTCCAGACGTTCCCAGGAGAGCCTGAACCAGCTCATCAATGCCATCGAGGATACCAAGACCCAGGTTGCTTCCGTCAAGAGCGGATCCGAGGCGGTATCGAATCTCTGCGACAGACTGAACGAGATCATTCAGAATCTGTCCGCCATCTCCGAAGAGAATGCGGCTTCCGCTCAGGAGACAAGCGCATCCATCGAGCAGGTGAACACCAATACGGCCAATATCCGCAATATGGCAAAAGACTTAAACGGTGTTGCGGATGACTTAAAGCAGTTGACCGACTATTTCCGTGTATAAGATATCAGAACCATGATAAAAGGGCTGCAGTTTATCTGCAGCCCTTGTTTTATTGCACGAAGTGCGGAACGATCCGTGAGATCACCAAAGTGCGTGAGATCACAAAGTAAGAGGGATCAGAAGAAGAATTCCAACAGAAATACGGTCAGACAGCAGATCACGGAAACCGGGAAGAGCCCCAGACCGCACCAGGCGGCGATGATCCCCAGGATCAGGGCACCTGCTCCGGCAACAGGAGAGGAAGTGGCTTCCACAATGGCCGGGAAGGTCATGACTGCCAGGGTGACATAGGGAACATAGTACAGGAAGGACCGGATGAACCTGTTCCTGATGGGTTTCCGGATCAGGGTCACGGGAAGGATACGGATGAGACCGATGGTCAGTACCATGATGATCAGATAGATGTATTTATTCCCGGTGATCATAAGCGATTCGCCTGCGCCTCCTTAGGGTCCGGCTCTTCGGAGCCTTCATTTTCTTCATGAGGAGCCAGAAGAGCCGCAGCGGATGCGATGACCACGGTGAGGATGATGGTCCGGTTTCCGGCGGACAGTTCCTTTATATAAGGAAGTACGGAACAAAGGTAACTGAGCAGAAAACTGACCGCTACCGCAAGGAAGACCGCATGTTCCTTTTTTGCGGGGGGAATGATGATGGCAAGAAACATGCCGTAAAGGGCAACGCTCAGAGCGCTTACTGCCCGCACGGGAAGGATATTTCCGGCGATGATCCCCAGAGAGGTGCCAAGCCCCCAGAGGGTGGCGGCAACCGTTACGATCCCGTAGGAATACTGGGGAATGATGGAACCGGGACGGGAGATCATGGCTCCGAAGATCTCGTCCGTTGTATAGAAAGCCACCAGGATCCTGTGGAACATGGAGGTTTTGTCGGAAAAACGCTGGGAGATGGCCGTGGTCATCAGCATGTAACGGGCGTTGGTGATGAGGGAGATCAGGATCACTTCCAGATAGGTGGCATGGGCCACCATGGAGGAGAATACCGCGTACTCTCCGGCACTGGCCGCGGAAAAGAAGGACGCAAAGAAGCCGTCAATGGCGGTAAGCCCTGCATTTTTGGCGATGATACCAAGGGAAAAGGATACCGCGAAGTATCCAAGTCCGATGGGGATCCCGTCCCGTAATCCGTTGAGATAAGCCTGTTTTTTGTCTGCCATGGTCAATTCTCCGTGCCGAAAACGCACCGTATCATTGTATTACCGGCGGAGTTTCTTTGCACGAAGAAAAGATTTCGTGTATACTATGGGGGTGTGCCGATCTCGGCGAAAGGAAGTAAAATATGAATTGTTATCTTGTGGATTATGAAAATGTAAAAGTGGCCGGGCTGAACGGAGTGACCAGCCTGGTCAAGGATGATATCGTCAATATCTTCTACAGCAAAAATGCGGACAGCCTTACCTTTGACATGCACGAGCAGTTGAACAGCTGCAAGGCTAAGATCTATTTTCACCGGGTGGAAGTGGGACGTCAGAATGCCCTGGACTTCCAGCTGTCCTCCTATCTGGGATTCCTGATCAGTAAGAATTCCGGGAAGAACATCAATTACTACATCGTGTCCAAGGACAAGGGATTTTCCAGCCTCATCAGTTTCTGGAAAGAGAAGAAGAATGTGGATCTGAACCTGGTGATCGATGTGGGCGGATCCAACGAAGTGGATCTGAATTCGGAACTGAAGAGTCTGATCTCCCAGGTAACGGAGAGTGAGAAGGTTTCGGATCTGGTGATCTCCGTTATCAACAAGTGCGATAACAAGAACGATCTCCATAATGCCCTGGTAAAGGAATATCCGGGGAAAGACCGGGATGAAGCCAGCATGAAGGCTCATGAGGTATATAAGGCTATCAAGAATCATCCCCTGGTAAAGAATAAGAAGGGAAAGTAAAAAACCCTATTGACAAGGAATTTTGTCCGCGTTATCATATTATTCGCGCGCAAAGTCATGCTTTGCCGCTTTGTAATGTCATCATGAATACGACCGTGTCTTAAGTGTTCTTTGATACTATCACGGATCCCGGATATCCGATAACGGCTGCGACGATACCCGGTCCGGAAACATTTGCGAATCAAGCGAGGAGGAAAACAAATTGGCTAACATCAAATCCGCGAAGAAGAGGATCCTTGTAAGCAGAAGAAATGCAGAGAGGAACAAAGCGATCCGGACAGGAGTGAAGACGGCTGTCAAGAAGGTAAATGCCGCCATCGAAGCAAAGGATCAGGCAGCTGCCAGGGAAGCGTTGCTGAGCGCTACCGCCATCATCGACAAGGCCTGCTCGAAGGGTGTATATCATAAGAATACCGCATCGAGAAAGGTTTCGCGTCTTGCACAGGCTGTCAACAAGATGGCATAAACGGTACTTGAACTACGATGAAACGAAAACCACCTCGTCCTATGATTGAGGTGGTTTTTTTCTAACAATAAAGGCTTATTGAAGGAACGGATAAATACCCTATGGATCAGAGTAAAATTCGGAATTTCTGTATCGTGGCCCACATTGACCACGGGAAATCCACCCTTGCAGACAGGATCATAGAAAAAACTGGTCTTCTGACCAGCCGTGAAATGCAGGAGCAGGTCCTGGACAATATGGATCTGGAGCGGGAGCGGGGGATCACCATCAAGGCCCAGGCCGTACGTACGGTCTATAAGGCCAAGGACGGTAACGAGTATATCCTGAATCTCATCGATACTCCGGGACATGTGGACTTCAATTATGAAGTATCCCGTTCCCTGGCGGCCTGTGACGGAGCCATACTGGTGGTGGATGCCGCCCAGGGGATCGAAGCCCAAACCCTTGCCAATGTATATCTGGCACTTGATCATAATCTGGAAGTCTTTCCGGTGATCAACAAGATCGATCTGCCCAGTGCGGATCCGGAGAGGGTAAAGAATGAGATCGAGGACGTGATCGGGATTGAGGCCCAGGATGCCCCCCTGATCTCCGCCAAGAACGGTATCGGCATCGAGGAGGTACTGGAAGCCATTGTGACCAGGATCCCGGCACCCTCCGGAGATGAGAAGAAGCCCCTCCGGGCTCTGATCTTTGATTCCGTCTATGATTCCTATAAGGGTGTGATCATTTTCTGCCGTCTTATGGACGGGAAGGTGCGTCGCGGTACCAATATCCTGATGATGGCTACGGGAGCCACTGCGGATGTGGTGGAAGTGGGAACCTTCGGCGCTGGACAGTTTATTCCCTGCGACGAACTCTCTGCCGGCATGGTGGGCTATATCACGGCATCCATCAAGAATGTCCGGGATACGGCGGTGGGAGATACCGTCACCGATCATGATAACCCCTGCAAAGAAGCCCTGCCCGGATATAAAAAGGTACAGTCCATGGTCTACTGCGGCATGTATCCGGCTGACGGTGCCAAATATCCGGATCTTCGGGATGCCCTTGAAAAACTGCAGTTAAACGATGCCTCTCTTTCCTACGAGCCCGAGACTTCCGTTGCCCTGGGCTTCGGATTCCGGTGCGGATTCCTGGGACTCCTTCATCTGGAGATCATCGAGGAGAGACTGGAGCGGGAATACAATCTGGATCTGGTCACCACCGCGCCGGGGGTGATCTATCATGTGTATAAGACCAACGGAGAGATGATCGAACTGACCAATCCCTCGAACCTGCCGGATCCCTCCGAGATCGAATACATGGAAGAACCCGTGGTTTCCGCGGAGATCATGGTGACCACGGAATTCATCGGTCCCATCATGGAACTCTGTCAGACCAGAAGAGGAAAATATCTGGGGATGGAATATATGGAGACCACCAGGGCCCTCTTAAAATACGAACTTCCCCTGAACGAGATCATCTATGATTTCTTTGATGCCCTGAAATCCAAATCCCGGGGATATGCTTCCTTTGATTACGATCTGAAGGGATATGTGAAGTCGGATCTGGTGAAACTGGATATCCTCATCAACAAGGAGGAAGTGGATGCCCTTTCCTTTATCGTGCACAAGGAGGGAGCTTATGAGCGCGGCCGCAAGATGTGTGAGAAATTAAAGGACGAGATCCCAAGGCATCTGTTTGAGATCCCGATCCAGGCTGCGGTGGGAGGCAAGGTCATTGCCAGAGAGACCATCAAGGCTCTCAGAAAAGATGTGCTTGCCAAGTGCTACGGCGGTGATATCACCCGTAAGAAAAAGCTGCTGGAAAAGCAGAAAGAAGGAAAAAAGAGGATGCGTCAGTTCGGGAATGTGGAGATTCCCCAAAAGGCGTTTATGTCTGTGCTGAAACTGGACGAGGATTAAGTGGATTCCGGGAAATTAAGTCTTTACATCCATATTCCCTTTTGCGTAAGGAAGTGCCTTTATTGCGACTTCCTTTCTTTTTCCGCGGACAGGGAAAGCCGGTATGAACAATACTTTACGGCACTGGAAGAGGAGATCACGGAAGTATCTCCCATGTATCGGGAGAATGAGGTGGTGAGCATCTTCTTCGGAGGAGGAACACCGAGCCTGATGGGAGAGGAACTGTATGAACATCTCATGTTCCGGTTACGGAAGCTTTTCCGGATCTCTCCCGCCTGCGAGATCACCATGGAGTGTAATCCGGGTACCGTGACGGAAAAAAAGCTGAAGGCTTTTCGGAAACTGGGGATCAACAGGCTTTCCATAGGCCTGCAGTCAGCCTCCGACGAGGAACTGGAGATCCTGGGACGGATCCATACCCGGGGGGGTTTTGAAAAATGCTACGCCGCAGCGGTGTCGGCGGGTTTCTCCGACATCAACGTGGATCTTATGAGCGGGATCCCGGGGCAGAGCCCGGAAGATTACCGGGATACCCTGTCCTACGTCACATCCCTTGACCCTGCACCGACCCATATTTCATCCTACAGCCTTATGATCGAAGAAGGGACTCCCTTTGACAGAAAGTACGGGGAGGACGGTTATCGAAAGGAAGATCTGCCGGATGAGGACAGTGCGGTGGCCATGATGAAACTGACCGCCGCATATCTTACGAAAGCCGGATATCACCGGTACGAGATCTCCAACTATGCCAGAAAAGGATACGAGTGCCGGCACAATACGGTTTACTGGAGACGGGGGGCATATCTGGGTCTGGGGCTGGGTGCCGCTTCCATGGCAGACAATATCCGCTGGAACAATACCGCTTCCATGGGGAAATACTTAAGCGGCAACCGTAAGAAGGAAAATTATCAGGTCCTTACCGAAAAGGAGCAGATGGAGGAATTCATGTTCCTGGGACTGCGTATGACGGAAGGGATCCGGGTGAGCGATTTTGAATCCTGCTTTCACAGACCGTTTCCGAAACAGTACTGGGATGCGGTCTATCATTACAGGAATCTGTCTCTGGTGGAACTCTGTGAGGATCCCGAGGGTGTGGCGGTGAGGCTCACGGAGGATGGTTTTCTTGTGTCGAACCGGATCCTGTCGGAATTTTTGTTCTGAATATTCTGAATGTTCTTGCACTTTAACGCGACAGATTATAAAATGAGATACGTAGTATACTGTCAGGGTTTTAGGGGGATCCATATGCAGTTTAAACGTATCAGTGAGTTGAAGGACGGGATGAGGCTTGCCCGGCCCATCTACAATAAGAACGGGGTGCTGCTCTTTGAGCGGGACAGCAAGATCACGTCCCAGGGAATCGCAAGCATCCAGAATTTCGGACTGATCGGTCTTTTCATTCTTGAACCGGCGGAGCCCTGTCCGCCCATGTCCGAAGAAGATATCGAATTTGAACGGTTTCAGACCATCAATGTCTTTGCTCTGATGGAAGAGATCTCCTATATCAATACCCATGAACGCACATCCAAACTGCCCGTGATCGTGGCCAACATCTTAAAAAGTTACGGTCATCTGGAAAAGAAGATCAATTTCATCCAGAGCCTGCGGAGCGAAGAGGATGCCAAATTCAAGCATGCACTGAACGTGGGAATGCTTGTCGCCATGATCGGTAACAAGATGAACCTGAGGATCGAGGAACGTACCGATGCCGTTACGGCTGCTCTGGTACGTCACGTGGTACCCACGGATGATGTGGAACACATCTTTTCTTCGAATCCCAATGTGAAGCGTTATATCGTACAGGCGGATAAGGCCCGTGAGACTGCGGAATCCGGGGTGGTGGACACCCGCATCAAGATGATGGAAGGGGGCAAGATCCTTGCCGTTGCCAGCGTCTTTGATGATATGACCGCCATGCATGACGGCGGAACACCGGAGTCGGAGGTGGCTGCGGTGAAATACCTTCTTTCCAAGCCGGATGCCTTCGACAAAGAAACCATTATGGCGCTGCAGGATTCCATCAATATCCTGGTACCCGGTGTTTGCGTGGAACTCAATACCGGTGCCAAGGCGCTGGTTCTGAATGAGAACAGACAGGACATGTTCCGGCCCATGGTACTTTCCTTTAACGGAAACGAGATCATGGACCTGTCGAACAGTTCCTATTCTGACATAGAGATCGTGGATATCATGAAAACAATGGACAACCGTCACGTGATCGATACGGATACGCTGTCCAAATTCGGAATGTAGGAAAAGAGGAAGAATCATGGCACTGCCCACATTGGAAGAAATCTTAACTCTCGGTAAGGAAAGCGGAGCATCCGACGTCCATCTCACCGTCGGGGTACCCCCCAAAATGCGTGTGAACGGGCGGCTTATCACCCTGGATCAGTATGACAGGCTCCTGCCTCCGGACACCGAGCATTATGTACAGGAGATCATGGATGACCGTCAGCTGGAACTGTTCAGGGAACGGGGAGAATTCGATATGTCCTTCTCCATCCGGGCACTGGGACGTTACCGTGTGAACGCCTTCTTCCAGAGAGGTACCATGGCGGTGGCACTCCGTCTTGTTGGTACGGAAGTTCCGGATCCCGTGGCACTGGGTGTTCCCGAATCCGTTATCGATCTGTATCAGCGCAAGAGAGGTCTGGTCCTTGTAACGGGTCCTACGGGTTCCGGTAAATCCACCACCCTTGCGGCCATCATCGACAAGATCAATAAGAACAGGGATGCTCATATCATTACTCTGGAGGATCCCATCGAGTACCTGCATCGTCACACCATGTCCATCGTGAACCAGAGAGAGATCGGACTGGATTCCAAGTCCTATGCCAATGCACTCCGTGCTGCGCTCCGTGAGGATCCTGATGTGATCCTGGTGGGAGAGATGCGTGACTTTGAAACCATCTCCGTTGCCATTACCGCAGCGGAAACGGGACATCTGGTGCTTTCCACCCTGCATACCATCGGCGCGGCCAGCACCGTTGACCGTGTGATCGACGTGTTCCCGCCTCATCAGCAGCAGCAGATCCGTGTCCAGCTGGCCAACGTACTGGAAGCGGTGATCTCCCAGCAGCTCATTCCCACGGCGGACGGAAACGGCCGTGTGGCTGCTTTCGAAGTACTGCATTCCAATCATGCGGTTCGTAACCTGATCCGCGAAGGCAAATCCCATCAGTTGTTAAGTGTTATGCAGACCAACCGGAAACTGGGTATGATGGTGATGGATGAAGCCATCCAGCAGTTGTACCTTGCCGGAAGGATCAGCAGGGATGCTGCCATCCAGTTTGCCGTCGATCCCGACGCTATGGCCAATAAATTGTTCTGAACGAATTTGCTTGCTCGCAAGGGCAAATTCGTCAGAACGGATTCTCGGCTCTGCCGAGAACATGTTCTGAACGGGTTCACACAAACCTGATATGACACCAAAAGAAAGTGCTTGACAGGCACTTTCTTTTATGATATAAAAGATCCAACGCCAATTTATCTACAGACAATTCGTCAACAAATCCCAATTCTCTAACTGATTTCCGTGTGAAAGAAAGGAGGATCATTTGTTCAGCACAATTAAATCTGCTGTTATTTTCGGACTGCAGTCGTACCTTGTGGACGTTGAAGTGGATTTCTCCAACGGTCTCCCCTGCTTTGTCATGGTGGGAAGTCTGTCCTCGGAGGTAAAGGAATCCGCGGAACGGGTGCGTGTGGCCTTAAAGAACATGGATTACCACCTTCCGCCCATGCATATTTCGGTGAACCTGTCCCCGGCGGACATCCGTAAGAGCGGAACGGGCTGCGACCTTCCCATAGCATTGGGTGTCCTTTGCAATATGGAGGTGATCCCTGCCGGGAGCCTCCGTGATCTCATGGCCCTGGGGGAGATCGGTTTGAACGGGGAGGTCCACCGGGTAAACGGTGTCATGCCCATGGTCTGGGAAGGGAAAAAGAATGGGATCGGGACCTTTCTGGTACCTTATGAGAATGCATCGGAAGCAGCGGTGGTGGAGGGGGGCCGTATCCTGGGGATCCGGCATCTTTCCGAGGCCGTCCGGTATCTGAACGCTGCGGATGAGGAAAAAGACGGACTGATCACTCCGGCGGCCCCCCGGGCGGAAGACCTGCCGGAAGGGGAAGAGGTGCCGGATTTTGCG
>JAEEGL015221059.1_pt1 | contig 41330 bp, 27 predicted proteins | sample 9134231 | NCBI WGS metagenome assembly JAEEGL01 (sample SAMN16246548, study PRJNA631951) | gut metagenome | biome: gut microbiome; feature: rumen; material: fiber-attached | host: Bos | place: Iran: Karaj | collected 2018-10
AAGGAACAGCGTCACCGCCGGCAGGAGATGGCCGGTCGGGGCCGGCCATGACGGCAGCAGGGCAACAGATGGCCGATCAAGTCGGCCATGACGGGCGTCAACGTAGCAGATGGCCGATCAAGCCGGCCATGACGGGCGTCAACGTAGCAGATGGCCGATCAGGTCGGCCATGACGGAGGGAGGTCATGACGGACGGAGGGCGGTCATGACGAAAAAAGTCGCCGGAGCGTGGGGACGTTCCGGCGATAGGGGATGGAAAATCGCGAGATGGATTACTCGGCGTCTGCTGCCTCAGGGTTGTCCTGGGGGATGGGGAGGGCGGGAACCTCGTCGGCGGCTTGGTCGGCCTGGTTGAGGATTTCCGTGCTCACGGCGTCGTTGGTGCCACGCTGGGTGCCGCCACGGGCGACGAATACGGTGATGATGCTCAGGACCAGGATGAAGGCGACCAGGTACCAGGTGGCCTTCTCCAGGATGGTGGCCGTCTGGCGCACGCCCAGGGTCTGGTTGGCGGAGGTGAAGTTGGTGGCAAGACCGCCGTCCTTGCCGTTTTGCAGAAGGACGACTGCGATGAGCAGAACCGCCGCAAGAATGATCAGGACAATCAGAACAGTAAACATATTTATCTAATTTTAATTCAATTTGTCAATAAGGGCTGCAAAGTAAGCACTTTTTTCCGGAAAATCCAAAACCAGACGGGAATAAATGCGTCTGGCCTCCTCTGTCCGGCCCTGTTCGGCAAAGATCCGGGCCAGGGTTTCGGTGGCGAAACGGTCGGCCATATCGGACACGTCCTCGCCGGCATCCGTCTCCGGCGTGCGGGGTTTGGCGGCAAAACGGGTGAAGATATTGTCCACGCTGCTGCGGACATTGTCGTACTGGGACTGGGAGAAATAGTCGCCCCCCACCACGCGCACGGGATGGCTTTCCTGGGCCGATGCCTGGGGCTCCGGCGCCACCAGCGAAGCGATGAGGCGGGATACCTCGCTGTCGGAACAGTCGGCCTTGGCCGCGCTGCGAACCAGCGCCGACAGGATGCGCCGGTCGCCCACATACAGGGCCTCGCGGGCAAACTGGTCCACGCCCCAGCTGTCTCCCCCCACGCCCGACATGCGCCGGCACCATTCCACACGGGCCGCGCCATACCAGGGATACAGGTTCACCACCCCCGCCAGTTCTTCCAGCGTAAGCTTGTGAATATCTATAAATGAGCCGCCTACCATTGCGCTACGGTCGCGTTAAAGATGTCTTCCACCAGTTTTTCCACGATGGTCTCGCACAGCGTGGCCTCCACGGCATCCAGCGACTGGGTGGCATCGAAGTCTTCGTAGGCCGAGAAGGTCTTGTTCTCCACGTTGTCTTCCGGATATTTCTTGTTGGAGAAATTAATCTTGGCGGTGACGGTGAGGCGGTTCTGGGCGGCCTGTTCATCGGCCGTGACGGCGGTGGCCTTCACGTCGTAACCGGTGATCTCGCACACCAGTTCCAGGTCGGCGTCCACATCCACCTGTTCCAGGCGGGTGAGCTTGCGGAATTTTTCCTGGAGGGCTTCCGTCATGTCGGCGGACAGGGAAGGATTCACCCGGAGGGCCTTGTATTCCACATAGGGTATGCTGATGGTCTTCACGTCCGGCTGGATGGAGGTGCCGGAGAAGGAATAGATGCCGCAGGAGGTGGTGAGGCCGGCCATGACAACGAGCGTCACGACGGCAAGCCGAAGCAGCGTATGCCGGAAAGCGGATTTCATTTCTTGCGGTATTCGGCGGGTAATTTACGGTACAGGGTGCGTTCGCTCATGCCCAGTTCCTCGGCGGCCTTCTTGCGGTTGCCGTGGTATTTTTCCAGGGCCTGGCGGATGAGTTCTTCTTCGGTGCGGCGGATGGACAGATCCTGCGCCGGCTCGGGTTCCATCTCCTGGCTCTGCCATTCGGCCTCCTGGGCGGGTTCTTCGGACCGGGCCGAGGGAAGGGAAGACGGCAGCGGCGGCAGTTCCCGGCGGTCCAGGCGGGCCTTGAGGGCATCCACCTCCTGCTTGAGGTCGAAAATGGCCTTGAAGATGGCCTGGCGCTCGTCCGAAGGGAAGGAAGACGAAGGCTGGGGGCCCTCATAGAGCACGGGAATGGGTTCTCCCTCTTCCCGGGGCATCAGCGGCAAGAGGTCGGAGGCCGACAGTTCGATGCGCTGCAGCGTGGGCGTCACCTTCACGGACAACTGGGCCGTGAGGCTCTGGGTAAAGCCCTGGAGCTGACGGATGTTGCCGGGCCAGCGGTACTGCTCCAGCAGGCGGATGGCCTCCGGACGCAGGGAGATCTTGCACATGCCGTTCACCTCGGAAAAATCCGACGTAAACTTGCGGAAAAGCAGGTAGATGTCGCCCCGGCGGTCCCGGAGCGGCGGAATGCGGATCTGGGCGGCCGACAGGCGGAAATACAGGTCTTCGCGGAATTTGCCGCGACGGACGGCCTCGTACAGATGGACATTGGTGGCCGCCACGATGCGCACGTCCGTGTGCTCCACCTTGTTGGAGCCCACCTTGCGGTATTCGCCGCTTTGGAGCACCCGCAGCAGCAGGGCCTGGGATTCCAGGGGCAGTTCGGCAATCTCGTCCAGGAAGAGGGTGCCGCCGTCGGCCTCCTCAAAATAGCCCTTGCGGTTGTCGGTGGCACCGGTAAAGGACCCTTTCACATGGCCGAACAGTTCCGAATTCACCAGCTCCTTGGGCAGGGCGCCGCAGTTCACCACGAAAAACGCGCCTTGCCGGCGGGCCGAGAACTGGTGGATGATGCGGGCGAAACTCTCCTTGCCCACGCCGCTCTCTCCCTGGATGAGGACGCTGAGACCGGTGGGGGCGAATTTCACCGCGGTTTCCAGCGCATCGTTCAGGGCGGGGTCGTTGCCTATGATATCGTATTTGTTTTTTAAGGCTTGCAGGTCCATAGTTCCGCAAATTTACGAATTTTTTGAAATAATTGCTTATATTTGCCTTCTGGACACTAAAAGTATATACTATATGAAAAAGAGTCTTAAATTTTTCGCATCGGTGGTCCTGATGGCCGCCGCGGTGGCTTGCGCTTCCCCCGAAAAAATGGCGCAGATGGCCGAGAACGTCAAGGTAGTCTGCGTTCCCGGCGTACTGGAAGTGGTGAACGGCAACATTGACGCCAACGTCACGGTTACCTATCCCAAGGATTACTTCAACCCCAAGGTCACGATGGAAGTGACCCCCGTGATCGTGTTCGACGGCGGCGAAGTTGCCATGAAGCCGTTCATGTACCAGGGTGAGAAAGTGAAGGACAACTACAAGGTGGTTTCCTCGGCCGGCCAGAAAGTGAGCGAGAAACTGCACTTCAACTATGTGGACGGCATGGACCGCTGCTATCTGGAGCTCCGCGGCCGCGTGATGGCCAAGGGCAAGAGCATCAACCTCCCCACCAAGAAGGTGGCCGACGGCGCCAACACCACCTACATGCTGGTGAAGCGTAGCGGCAACCTCGCCTTCAAGGCCGATGCCTACGAAGACGTGATCACCTCCACCGCCGAGGGCCAGATCAAGTACCAGGTGAACAGCGCCGAAGTACGTGGCTCCGAACTCCGCGGCGAATCCGTGAAGGAATTCCGCGAGGCCCTGGCCGCCATCGCTGCCGATGAGCGCGCCACCATCAAGAGCACCGAGATCGTGGCCTATGCTTCCCCGGAAGGCTCCGAGAGCCTGAACAACAAACTCTCCGGCAACCGTTCCAACTCGGCCTCCAAGGCTTGGGACAAGGTGACCAAGGGCACGGGCGTGGACGATCCCACCGTGCGCAGCGCCGGTGAAGACTGGGAAGGCTTCCGCGAGCTGGTCTCCCAGTCCAACATCGAGGACAAGGACCTGATCCTGCGTGTCCTGTCCATGTACAGCGACCCCGCCGTACGGGAGAACGAGATCCGCAACATGTCGCAGGTGTTCACCGCCCTCAAGGGCGAAGTGCTGCCGCAGCTGCGCCGCGCCCGCCTCATCGCCAACGTGGAATACCAGAACTACTCCAACGATGAACTGCTGAGCCTCCTGAAGGACAACGAGGACATCCTGGACGAGGAAGCCCTCCTGCGCGCCGCCTCCGTGGTGAAGGACGCCGCCCAGAAGGAAGAGATCTACAACAAGGCCATCGCCAAGTTCGGCAGCGACCGCGCCCAGTACAACCTGGCGGTCCTCTACCTGCAGCAGAACAAGGACGGCAAGGCCGAGAAAGCCCTGGACAAGGTGAAGGCCAATGACGACGACGTGCTCAACGCCAAGGGCGTGCTGGCCCTGCACAAGAACGACTTCAGCACCGCCGAAGCCTGCTTCCGCAAGGCCAAGGGCAACGAGGCCCAGGCCAATCTGGGTTCCGTGCTCATCCTCACCGGCCGCTACGACGAGGCCGCCCGCCTGCTGGCCGAGCCCAAGGGCTGCTGCCACAACAGCGTACTGGCCTACATCCTCACCGACCAGCTGGACAAGGCCAAGTCCACCGCCCACTGCGGAGATCCCAAGGTGTGGTACCTGAAGGCCATCATCGCCGCCCGTCAGGGTGAGACCAAGACCGTCCAGGAGTGCCTGGCCAAGGCCTTCAAGAGAGCCGACCTGAAAGAACGCGCCGCCCGCGACATCGAGTTCGCCGGCATCGATTTCTAAATGGGTAAAAAGAACCAGGATTTTTACGCAACCCGTTCCACCGCCTGGTGGAAGGTCGCGATTGCTATGATTGGCTCCTGCATGTCAGGAGTCACTTTCGTTTCCGTCCCGGGCATGGTAGGGACGGTGGGATTCGGCTATCTCCAGATGGCCCTGGGCTTCATCCTGGGCTTTCTGGTGATAGCCTTTGTCCTCACCCCCCTCTATTTCCGCCTGGGCGTCGTGTCCGTGTACGAGTACCTGGACAAGCGCTACGGCATGTGCTCCCACAAGACAGGAGCCTGGTTTTTCTTCCTGTCCAAGATGCTGGGGGCATCGGCCCGGCTGTTCCTGGTGTGCGCCACCCTGCAGCTGCTCCTGCTCGGTCCCGTCGGGGTTCCGTTCTGGGTGACGGTGGTGGTTTCCGTGCTGCTGGTGTGGCTCTACACCGTGCGCGGCGGCGTAAAAGCCGTCATCGGCGTGGATATCCTCAAGACCGTGTTCATGGTGGGCGCCGCCGGGCTTTGCCTGGTCCTGATCGGCCGGGAAGTGGGTGCGCCGGACAAGAGCCTGATGCGCGTATTCTATTTCGACGACGTCAATCATCCCGAGTATTTCTGGAAACAGCTGCTGGGGGGCCTGTTCACCGTGGTGGCGGCCACCGGCCTGGACCAGGACATGATGCAGCGCACCCTGGCCTGCAAGAACGTGAGGGACTCGCAAAAGAACCTCATCGTGTCCAGCCTGCTGCAGACGGTAGTGATCGCCCTCTTCCTTTTCCTGGGCGTGTACCTGTACCAGTATGCCGCCCTGCACGGCCTGTCCGTGGCCAAGGGAGATGACCTGTTCCCCGCCGTAGCCTGGAATGGCGGCCTCCCGAAGGTGGTGGGCGTCCTCTTCCTGCTGGGGCTGGTCATGGCCGGCTTCCCGGCCGGCGGATCGGCCCTCACCGCGCTCACGACCTCCTTCACCATTGACATCCTGGGAGGCCGCGAGAACCGGCGCAAACTGGTGCACACGGGCATGGCCGCGCTCATGGTGGTGTGCATCCTCGTTTTCGCCGCGGTGAACTCGACCAGCGTGATTGACGCCGTTTACCGGCTGTCCAGTTATACCTACGGCCCCATCCTGGGCCTGTTCACCTTCGGCCTGTGCTGCTCCTGGAAGGTGCGCGACAAGTGGGTCCCGCTGGTGGCCGTCGCGGCGCCCATCCTGAGCCTGGTGCTGGATCTCAACTCCGTGAAGTGGTTCAACGGCTACCACTTCAGTTACGAGCTCCTGCTCATGAACGCCGGCTTCACCATCCTGGGACTCATGATGCTGAAAAAGCGCTGAGCCCATGCGCCTGCTTTTCATCACAGATTTCACAGAGCAGTTCGCTTTCCGGCTCCTGCAAGGCATTCACCGTTATGCCCAGGACTCCGGGGAGCATTGGGTCGTGTGCAAGATGCCCACCTCCTATAAAGAAAAGGTGGGCCTCCAGCACGTGGTGGACTGGGCGCACCAGTGGCGGGCCGACGTAGTGATCGGCCAGTTCGACCCCGGCGAAAACGTCAAGCTTTTCCGGAAAAACGGCATGGTGGCCATCGCCCAGGACTACATTGCCAAATTCACCGAGATTCCCAACATTACGGCCGATTACCGGAAAACGGGCCGCCTGGCCGCCGACCGCTTCATCGCCCGCGGCTTCAAGGAATTCGCCTTCTTCGGCAACAACGGCATGTGCTGGAGCGACGCGCGCCGGGACAGTTTCCGTGAGCGGCTGGAGGAGGCCGGCTTCGGCGGGCACATCCACCTGTACAATTATCCCCGCATCGAAAACCTGTGGTACTACAATGAGTCCCGTCTGGAAGAGTGGCTCCTGTCCCTGCCCCGGCCGGTGGCCATTTTCTGCTGCGACGACAACCAGGGCAGCATCCTGCTGGAAGCCTGCCGCGCCCTGGGTCTCCGGGTTCCCTTCGACGTAGCGGTGATCGGGGTGGACAACGACCCCATCCTGTGCAACATGTCGGAACCGGCCCTCTCGTCCATCGACGTGGACATCGAGCGGGGCGGGTACGAGGCCGCCGCCATGGCCAGCCGCATGTACCGGGACCCTTTCTATAAGGGGGAAGACATTGTCCTGCATCCGCTCAGCATCGTGAGCCGCATGTCGTCCAACGTGATTGCCACCCGCGACACGGCCATCCACGCTGCCCTGCAGTTCATCAACGCCAACATTGACCACAAAATCCTGGTTACAGACGTACTGGAGCACGTTCCGCTGTCGCGCCGCCTGCTGGAGCAGCGCTTCCTCAAGGAAACCGGGCACACCATCTACCAGTACATCACCATCATGCGGATCGACCGTTTCGCCCAGCTGCTGCTCTCGTCCAACGACACCATTTCCGAGATCGCGGCCCGCATGGACGAACCCGATACCAAGAGCATCGCCCGCCGCTTCCAGGCCATCAAGGGCTGTACTCCCTCCGAATATCGCAAAAGAAAAATGCGCAAATTGGGAGTATAATTTCGCAAATTTCGCAGTTTCCGGCCTCACCCATCCATTATCTTTGCATTAACTAACCCGTAATGCAATGATTCTCGGTATTGACATCGGCGGAACTACCATCAACTTAGGTCTCGTGGAAGGGGCCGAGGTGGTGAAAAAAGTATGCGTTCCCTCCTTTCCGCAGAACGCCTCGCAGGACGAGACCCTCACTTATCTGGGCGACCGGATTGCCGAAATCCTGGTCCCCGGCGTAGAACGAATCGGCATCGGCGTCCCCTCGGTCACAGACCCGGTGGCCGGCGTTGTCTATAACGCCGCCAACATCCCGTCCTGGGATGTCGTCCCCCTCAAAGCCGTTCTGGAAAAGCGTTTCCACATACCCGTTTCGGTGAACAACGACGCCAATTGCTACGCACTGGGCGCCTATGCCATGAAACAGGGGCCCTCGCAGGTCCTGGTGTGCGTGACGCTGGGTACGGGCACCGGCGTGGGCATCGTCATTGACGGAAAACTCTTCAACGGCACCCATTGCGGCGCCGGCGAAATCTGCTCGCTACCTTACCAGGGGCTGGATTATGAGAGTTTCTGCTCCAAAAAGTTCTTCACCCGCAACAACATCTCCCCCCGCGAAGCGGCCCGCGCCGCCGAAGAAGGGGATCCGCACGCCCTGGCCCTGTTCGATGAGTTCGGCCGCCACATGGGCGTCTTCCTTACGGTCGTGATGTATGCCTACGACCCCGACTGCATCGTGCTGGGCGGCGGCGTGGCCCACACCTTCAAATACTTCCAGGAAGCCATGCACCAGACGCTGGAGCAGCTTTTCCCCTACGCACCCTCCCTGCAGAGCCTCCGCATCGAGGCCAATCCCAACGAAGACGCCGCCCTGGTGGGCGCCGCAGCCCTGTAAGATCTAACTTAACCTATTTTACCATAATATGAAACAGTCCCTGCTTTTTGCTTCCCTGCTTCTGCTCTTCGGTTGTTCTGCCGGCTCGGCCGCGGGTCCCCTCACCCAGTGGACCCTGTCCCGCGACGGAGACAAGCAATCCTTCGAAGTCACCGTCCCCTGCACCGTGGCCGGCGCCCTGAACGAAGCCGGGTACTTTGGCGAAAACATCCTGGAAGGGGACCGGTACGCGAGTCTGGACAAAAGTATCTTTGACACGCCCTGGACCTTCGTCACCCGTTTCGCCGCCCAAAAAGGGATGAAGCATGTGCTCCGTTTCAACAGCCTGGGGTACAGCGCCGACATCGTGCTCAACGGCAAGACCCTCGCATCGGCCGACACCACCGTGGGCCCGTTCTGCGTACGGGAATTCGACATCACCCCTATCGCACGCGGGCGCAACACCTTGAAGGTGACGGTGCACAAGGCGCCCAAGCAGAGCCTGAACCACGGTTGGGTGGACTGGAACCCCCATCCGCTGGACGAGACCATGGGTATCCTGGGCGACGTTACCCTCATCTCCACGCCCGACGTGCAGGTGCAGGACGTGTTCGTGCATCCCCTGGTGGATCCGGAAGACCTCTCCAAGGCCACCCTCCGCGTGGTGACCACCCTGGTGAACCGCTCCGACAAGGCCGTCAGCGGCCAGCTCAGCGGCCAGGCCGATGACGGGATTGGCTTTGACCAGGCACTGAGCCTCGCCGGCGGAGAGACCCGGGTGGTGGAAACCCTGGTGCCGGTGGACCAGCCCCGCATCTGGTGGAGTGCCGAGATGGGCAGCCCGGAAATGTACCGGCTCGAGGTCTGCTTCCGGAAAGGGGAGTGCGTTTCCCACGCCAAGCCGGTGCGCTTCGGCATCCGGAGCATCACCTCCGAGATTACCCCGGAAGGCTATCGCCAGTTCATCCTGAACGGCCGGAAAGTGCTCATCAAGAGCGCCGGCTGGACCGATGACCTCCTCATGCAGGACACGCCCGGGAAGTTGCGCGAGCAGGCGCTCATGGTCAAGGACATGGGCCTGAACAGCATCCGCTTCGAGAACATCTGGGGCAAGGATGACACCATCTACGACCTATGCGATTCCCTGGGCCTGCTGGCCATCGTGGGCTTCAGCTGCCAGTGGGAATGGGAAGATTACTGCGGCCTGCCGGAAACCCGCCGCAACGGCTGCATCTCCGGAGAACCCTGGGAGAGCCTGGCCGTCCGGTATTTCCACGACCAGATTATCCGCCTGCGCAACCACCCGGCCGTGATTGCCTGGCTCACGGGCAGCGACCGGGCGCCGCTTCCCCAGCTGGAAGAGAAATACATGGCGGTGTACAACGCCCTGGAATATCGGCCCTATGTGTGCTCGGCCAAGGGCGTCAAGAGCCCCGTCACCGGTCCTTCCGGCATGAAGATGGCCGGCCCCTACGAGTATGTGGGCCCCGACTACTGGTTCATCGACACCCAGTGCGGCGGCGCCTACGGCTTTAACACGGAAACCAATCCGGGCCTGAACATTCCGCAGAAGGAAAACGTGCTCCGGCTGCTGGGCGGCGCCCCGTCCTGGCCCCTGAACCCGGTGTGGGACTACCACTGCACCGCTTCCAGCTCGCACATGAACAACATGGCCTTCCAGGTGAACGTAATGAATGGCACCTACGGCGAGGCCAGCAGTTTCGAAGACTATGTCAAGAAGGCGCATGCCCTGGACTACGACGCCACCCGTTCCATGTTCGAGGCCTTCCGCTGCCACATCGGCAAGGCTACGGGTATCGTGCAGTGGATGCTCAACAGCGCCTGGCCGTCCTTCTACTGGCAGCTCTTCGACTGGTACGACGTGCCCACGGCCGGATACTATGGCGTGAAAAACGGCTGCGCCCCGGTGCAGCTCATCTATAACTACGGCACTCGCGAGGTGGTGGCCGTGAACGACGCCTGCCCCGAGGCCCGTTACCAGGCCGATATCTACTGGATGAACGCCGCAGGCCGCGCCGTCAAAAACCACAGCCAGTCCTTCGTTTCCACGCCGCGCCAGCCCGTGGTGCTGGAGAAGGTTCCCAAAGGCAGCGGTTTCCTGTCGCTGACGCTCAAGGACGCCTCCGGCGCCGTGGTGGCCCGCAACTTCTACTGCGTCCCGGCCGGGGGCGGCGAATATGTCTGGAAAGAGGCCGACTGGTGGGGCATCCCCATGACCGGTTATGCCGACCTTTCCTTCGTGACCCGGCTCCCCGAGGCGGAAGTGGAAATGACATGCACCCCCGTGGAAGAAGGGACGCTGGTGAAAGTGACCAACCAATCGGCCATCGTGGCCTATCAGAACATCCTCAAGGCCTTCGATGAGAACGGGAACCTGCTCTCCGGCCCCGTGTGGGAGGACAACTTCTTCTCCCTGCGTCCCGGCGAGGAGCGCAGCATCCTGTGCCGGTGCCAGGGTGCCGCCATCAGCCTTGACGGTTGGAATATAAAAGTTAAATAGTGTATATGAAACGTCTTCTATTCTTCGGAGCCGCACTGCTGTCGGCCATCCTCATGAACGCCCAGACGCCCCAGGAGCTGGACCGCGACCAGAGCAAGTATGCCACCTACAGTTTCTCCAAGGACGACAAGTACACCGTGGACACGCCTTATCAGACGGTGCACGTAAAACAGCCCAAAGGGAAGAAGATCAAGAATGTCATCTTCATGATCGGGGACGGCATGGGCCTGAACCAGATTTCGGTGGGCTGGGTGGCCAACGGCGGCGCCCTGAACCTGGACAACATGCCCGTGGCCGGTTACTCCCGCACCAACTGCGTGGACCGGCTGGTCACCGATTCTCCCGCCGGCGGGGCCGCCCTGGCCACCGGCGTGAAGACCAAATACGGCTACATTGCCCTGGATCCGGACGAAAATCCCGTGGAGTCCAACCTCCAGTGGGCCAAGCGCGTCAAGGGAATGAAGACGGGCGTAGCCGTCACCTGCCGCATCAACGACGCCACCCCGGCCGATTTCTGCGTGAGCGGCCCCACCCGCAAGGATGAAGAAGGCCTCGCGGCCAAGTATCTGGACGCCAACGTGGATTTCATCTCGGGCGGCGGCACCCATTTCTGGAACCAGCGTTCCGACGGCCGCAACCTCATTGAGGAAATGAAGGCCAAGGGCTACACCTATGTGGACCGGCTGGAGGACATCGCCGGCGCCGAGGGCGACAAATTCCTGGGCCTGTACGACGAATACGACCTCAAGCCCGCCCTGGACCGCGGTCCCATCCTCATGGAAAGCACCTTGAAGGCCATTCAGATGCTGGACAACAAGAAGGGCTTCTTCCTCATGGTGGAAGGCTCCCAGGTGGACGACTGGTGCCACCGCAACAAGGTGGGCTTCATGTGCGAAGAACTCTTCGACTTTGACAAAGTGATTGGTGCCGTGCTGCAGTGGGCCGAGAAAGACGGCCAGACCCTCGTCGTGGTCACGGCCGACCACAACACCGGCGGCCTTTCCCTGCTGAAGGGCAGCATCGAGGAGCGCACGGTGAAGGTGCACTTCGGCACCAAGGGACACGATGGCATTTACGTGCCGGTATTTGCCTATGGCCCTGGCGCCGAGGCGTTTGCCGGCGTTCACGACAACGCGGAAATTGGACAGATCGTTAGAAAACTGATGAAATGATGCAACTGGTCATCCTCTTGACAGCCGCCCTGATCCGGGTGATTCCTGCCCCTGCCGAAATGCAGGTGCAGGACGGCTATTTTAAGGTAACGGACAAAAGCCGCAAACAGATTGTCTTCAAGCTGGACCCCAAATGCGGACTCCCCGAAGAAGCTTACAAGCTGGACGTCACGCGCTCGCGGGTGAAGGCGGTAGCCTCTTCCCCGGCCGGCCTGTTCTATGCGCGGCAGACGCTGATGCAGCTGGAGATGGCCGATCAGGTCGGCCATGACGTAATCCCCTGCGTGAAGATCACGGACTACCCCCGCTTCCGCTGGCGCGGCTACATGGTGGACGCCTCCCGGCACTTCCTGTCGGTAGAGAAAATCAAGCAGGAAATTGACATCCTGTCGCGTTACAAAATCAACGTGCTGCACTGGCACCTCACCGACGACCAGGGCTGGCGCATCGAAATCAAGCAATACCCCCGCCTCACCGAGGTGGGCGCCACCCGGACCGAGTTTGACGGCCAGGTGACGCAGGGCTACTATACCCAGGAGCAGATCCGCGAGGTGGTGGCCTACGCCGCCGAGCGCTTCGTGACCGTGGTGCCGGAAATCGAGATGCCCGGGCACAGCATGGCGGCCATCCGCGCCTATCCGGAGCTTTCCTGCGACAAGACGCCCGTGGCCAACTTCTACACCTGGGGCTCTCCGGACATCGTCCTCTGCCCCGGCAGCGAGTTCACCTTCGAGTTTCTGGAGAACGTGATTGCCGAGGTGGCACCTCTCTTCCCCGGCAAGTACATCCATATCGGCGGCGACGAGTGCAAGAAAGTGCGCTGGGAACGCTGCCCCGCCTGCCAGGCGCGCATCGCCGCGGAAGGGCTGGTGGCCGATCCGGACAACACCGCCGAGGAAAAGCTCCAGAGCTATGCCGTCCGCCGCATGGAGGGCATCCTGGCCAAGTACGGCAAGTGCCTCGTGGGCTGGGATGAGATCCTGGAAGGCGGTCTGAGCCCCAACGCCACGGTAATGTCCTGGCGCGGGGAGAAAGGCGGCATCCAGGCGGCCCGGGAAGGGCACGACGTGGTGATGACCCCCGGCAGCGGCGGCCTGTACCTGAACCATTACCAGGGAGACCCCAAGGCCGAGCCCATGTGCTACGCCCACCACTCCATCCTGCAGGTGCCCTACGACTACGACCCGGTTCCGGCCGAGCTCAGCGCCGAGGAAGCCACCCACGTGCTGGGCGTGCAGGGAAACCTCTGGTCGGAATACATCTATTCCGATTACATGCGGGACTACCTCACCTATCCCAAGATGTTCGCCGTGGCCGAGACGGCCTGGGCCCCGCAGGAAAAGAAGGACTTCCCCGACTTCTGCGCCCGGGTGGAACGGGCCTGCCAGGACCTGGACCGGCTGAGCATCCCCTACCACATGCCGCTTCCGGAACAGCCGGGCGGCTCTTGCAGCCAGATTGCCTTCTCCGATTCGACCGTCCTCACCTTCACCACCTCGCGCCCCATGCGCATGGTCTATACCCTGGACGGAACCACGCCCACGGCGAGATCGGCCACCTATGAAGGCCCCATCGTGGTGAAAAAGAGCGGCCTGCTCAAGATCGCTTCCGTCACCTCCTACGGCAAAACCAGCCTGGTGCGCACCATCACCCTGGAAAAGATGTCGGCCATCCCGGCCCTGCATCCGGACGCCGAGCTGGAGCACGGGCTCAGCTGCCGCTATACCCCGGGCGCCTTCCTCCTCCCGTCCGACATCCGGGAAGACGCAGACTGGAAACGCTGCTCCATTGACGAGCTCCGGGAACTCACCCGCCTGTATCCGGCCGACTACACCCTCCAGCACGCGCAGTTCTATGCCGCCGAGGCCGAGGGTTATGTGAAGATCCCCCGCTCCGGCGTCTGGTACTTCAGCACCCTGCTGGACCAGCTCTGGATTGACGGACGGCTGGTGGTGGACAACCGCGGGGAAATCAAGAAGAACTACCGCAAGGACGGCACCCTGGTCTTGAAAAAGGGCCTGCACAGCATCAAGGTGGTGTTCCTGAGTAATGTGAACGGCGGCTGGTACTCGGCCCGCAACAAGGGCGAGGTCCTCCTGCGGGAAGCCTCCGACCCCGAATTCCATTCCCTCAAAAAAGACAAACTGTACCACGCCCTATGATCTTCAAGAGAGCCTTTCTGATCGTGATGGCCTGCCTGGCATCGGCGTTCGTTTTCCCGCTTGCTTCCTGCAACAAGCCGGAAAACAACTATGTGGCACCCCAGCCCCCGGCACCCGACCCCAATGAAAACGGCGGCAACGGGAATGGCGGCAACACGGACCCGGTGGATCCCACGCCCGACGATACCCATTGCACGGACATCGGCCGGACGCCCATCGTGCTGGCCTATTTCACGGAGTACACCGAGAGCCTGCCGGAAGTGACGCTCCTGACCCATATCAACTATGCCCACGGGCGTTTCGCCGACCCCGCAAACGGCACCGGCGGCATTGTGATCACCGAATCCAAGAAGGCGCCCATCAAAGAGGTGGTGGCCCTCAAACGCGTGAACCCCCAGTTGAAGGTGTGCCTGATGATCGGGGGCTGGGGCGGCCATGCCGACGGCTTCTCCATGATGGCCCGCGACGCGGCCAAGCGCACGGAGTTCTGCCAGAGCGTGAAGAGCCTGCTGGACAAGCACCAGCTGGACGGCGTGGACATCGACTGGGAGTATCCCACCCAGAGCGCCGATAACGAGACCGGCTGCGACCCTTCCGACACGCAGAACTTCAACCTGGTGCTGAAAGAGCTGCGCGAAACCCTGGGTCGGGGGAAAATCATCTCCTTCGCCTCCTCTTCCAGCGCCAGATACGTGGACTGGAATACGGCCATGAAGTACCTGGACTATGTGAACGTGATGACCTACGACATGGGCGCGGCCCCCAATGGACACAACTCCCCGCTGCACAAATCGGCCCTGTTCAACCATCGGAGCTGGGACGAGAGCGTGGAGGCCCACCTCAAGGGCGGCGTGCCCAAGAACCGGATGGTGATGGGCATTCCCTTCTACGGCAAGGCCGAAAAGAATCCTGCCGAAGGCACCAAGATCTTTGACTATTCCGTGCGGTACTACGAGATGCCCGACATCCTGGAAAAGGGGCTGTACAAAGGCAAGGCCCTGGCCCGGAAGGTGTACCGCACCTGGGAACCCACCTCCATGGTCCCTTACCTGCGGGACGAGAGCGGCAAGAATGTCCTTTCCTACGACGACCCCGAGTCGGTGGCCGCCAAGGGGGCGTACGTGACGGCCAACGGCCATCTGGGCGCCATGTTCTGGGAGTACCGCTGCGATACCGACGACCACGCGCTCCTGAAAGCGCTGGTAAAAGCCATCTACAGCAAAGAAACTGTTCTATAGACATTTAATAATTATTAACCTTTAACTTACACCCAATGAAACAGAAAGTAGTCCAATTGATGAAACTGGCTGCGCTAGGCTGTCTCTTGGCATTCCTCACGGGCACGGCCGCCTTTGCACAGGGCGGACGCATTACCGTAACGGGAACGGTCATCGACGGCGAAGGCTTGCCGGTCATTGGTGCGGGCGTGACCCTCAAGGGCACGACCACCGGTGTGGCTGCCGATGCGAACGGTGCCTTCTCCATCGCCGTTCCCGGAGAATCTTCTGTCCTCGAGGTGGTTGCGCTTGGCTACGTGACTCAGGAGGTCCGCGTAGGGAAACAGCGGAACCTGACGGTTGTCCTGCAGGACGACACGCAGTCGCTGGAAGCCACGGTGGTGGTGGCCTACGGTACACAGACCAAGGCCACGGTCACCGGCGCACTCACCACCATTGACACCAAAGCCCTGGTCAAGGCCCCGGTTGCCGACGTGACCAACGTCCTGGCCGGTCAGATGCCCGGTGTGGCCACCGTGCAGGAAACCGGCTTGCCGGGTGAAGACTATGCCAAGATCTACATCCGTGGCGTCAGCTCCCTCAACGAGAGTGCTTCCACCCCGCTCATCCTGGTGGATGGCGTGGAGCGGCCGCTGAACACGGTGGACCCCAATGAAATCGAGAGCCTGTCCATCCTGAAGGATGCCGCCTCCACGGCGGTGTTCGGTGTGCGCGGTGCAAACGGTGTCATCATCGTCACTACCAAGCGCGGCGATGCCGGCAAACCCAAGATCTCCGTTAGCTCCATCACGGGTGTCCAGGTGCCCCTGGCCTATGCCACGCAGTGCTCCAGCTACGATTTCGCCCGGTACTACAACGTGCGCCAGTGGAACGACGGCAAGAACGACCCGGCCCAGAATTATCGGCCCGAAGCCATCGAGGCCTACCGCACCGGCTCGGATCCCCTCATGTTCCCGGATACCCGCCTGAACGAAATCATGTACCGCAAGGCCTTCCTCCAGACCAAGAACAACATCAACATCTCCGGCGGTTCGGACAAGGTGCGTTACTTCGTCTCCATGGGTTACATGTTCCAGAACGGTCTGCTCAAGCAGATGCCCGGCCTGGACTACGACAACAACTACACCTACAACCGGTACAATTACCGCGCGAACCTGGACTTCAAACTCACCGAAACCACGGACATGAAGTTCAATATCAGCGGGGTGATCGGAGACCAGCACAAACCCGTGGAGGGGGCCGACAATATCTGGATGCGTACCCTGGTCTGGGCCCATCCCACGGCTTCCCCGGGTATCATCAACGGCTTCCCTTACACCACGGTTTCCACCAACGCCGTACCCGGCCTCACCTTGTGGAATGCCTACGCCTATTACTACGGCCTGGGCTACACGGACAAGTACAAGACCACCCTGGGCATGGACATGACCCTGACCCAGCGGCTTGACTTCGTGACGGAAGGCCTGAGCGTGAGCGTGAAGGGCAGCTACGACACCTCCATGTCCATCACCAAGAAGCACACCGGCGGCAGCCCCATGCACCAGACCGTGGAATATGCTTCCTGGGTGGATGGTTCCGGCATGTCCCTGTCCGATCCCGACTTCGACCGTACCATCGTCTATACCCTGTCCGGCAGCGAGACCCCGCTCAGCTACAGCGAATCCGAAAGCGACGACAAGGCCTGGTACCTGGAAGGCCGCGTGGACTACAGCCGCAAGTTCGCCGGCAAGCACGCCGTGAGCGCCCTGCTGCTGTACAACCAGTCCCGCGACTACTATCCGTCCAAATACGAATGGCTGCCCCGTGGCTATGTGGGCTTCGTGGGCCGCGTCACCTACGGCTACAAGGACAAGTACCTGGTGGACATGAGCGCCGGTTACAACGGCTCGGAGAACTTTGCCCCGGGCAAGACCCGTTACGGCCTGTTCCCGTCCATCTCCCTGGGCTGGGTGATTTCCGAAGAGAAGTTCATGAAGCGCCAGCACGTCATTGACTACCTGAAGATCCGTGCCTCCATCGGTAAGGTGGGTAACGATATCGGCGACAGCAACCGCTTCATGTATATGGAAGGCACCTGGAACGAGGCCGGCTCCTATTATTTCGGCACCGGCAAGAGCGACGGTGTTCCCCGCTACGAGCTGGGCACCCCCGGCAACCAGGGCGTTACCTGGGAAACCTCGGTCAAGAGCAACCTGGGTCTGGACCTGGAAATGCTGAACAAGCGCCTCCATTTCTCCGGCGACCTCTTCCACGAGAACCGTTCCGGTATCCTGGTCTCCCCCACATCGCTGCCCACCATCATCGCCACCAGCCTCCCGAACATGAACCTGGGTAAGGTGGAGAACAAGGGTTACGAAGTGGAACTGGGCTGGCGTGACCGCAAGGGTGATTTCACCTACGACCTCAACGCCAACGTCACCTTCGCCCGCAACAAGATCATCGACATGGACGAGGTGGAACCCGCCGAGCCCTACCAGGCCCAGACGGGCGGCTCCACGCACCGCTACCTCCTGTACCAGTACGAGCGCCTGTACCAGAAGTCCGACTTCTACTTTGACGAGAACGGCAACCGCCGCCTGAATCCCGACCTGCCGCAGCCTTCCACCACCGTCTATCCCGGTGATGCCATGTACAAGGACCTCAACAACGACGGCAAGATCGACGGTAACGACATGATGTACGACGGTTACCCCGACCGTCCCGAGTATGTGTTCGGTTCCAACTGGAAGTTCGGATACAAGGGCTTTAACCTGGCCCTCAACTGGCTGGCCGCAACCAACGTGAGCCGGAAGCTGAACTCCGACTATTGCGTCCCGTTCACCAACTCCACCAACGGCCGTGGCCTGCTCCAGATCTTTGCCGACAACTGCTGGATCGACAACGACAACCCCTGGGCCCCGGGCCGCGAAGACGGTACCCTGCCGCGCTTCACCAACACCAACTATTCCTGGAACTCCCTGAACTCCTCCCTCTGGATCAAGGACGCCAGCTACATCCGTCTGAAGAGCGCCAGCTTCGGCTACACCTTCTCCCGGAACAAGGTCTTCGACAAACTGGGCATCCGTTCCCTGGGTCTGATGTTCACGGGCTACAACCTCCTCACCTTCTCCAAGATGAAGCTCCAGGATCCGGAAGCCAACGCCGACGAGACCGATGGCGAATATCCGCTGGTGAAGACCTTCAACCTGGCACTCAACATCACCTTCTAATCCGGACGACCTATGAAAAAAGTATTTGAAATATTGACAGTTGTCCTGTTGGGCGCAGGCCTTTTGGCTTCCTGCGAAAGCCTCAAACTCGGCGACGCGGGCCTGAGCAAGGCTCCGGAAACCTCCGGCGCCACCCTGGACACCCTCTTCGCCTCCCTCAAGGATGCGGACAAGGTGCTCACGACGGCCTACTACTACCTGCCGTACGGCCTCATCTCCGATTTCGACAACAAGATGGGCTCCGATATCCTGGAATCCATCACCGACCATTTCATCAGCAACAAGAGCACGGAAGGCGACGGCCCCAACGAGCTCTACTATAACGGCGGCCTGAGCGCCAGCATGTCCGGCGACGGCGTGGGCGGGGAAACCTACCGCTTCGGCGGCGCCGCCCGCAAGACGGAAAAGGATTACTACGCCATCCGTTACGCCTGGATCTTCCTGGAGAATGCCGACAACATTCCCGACGCCAATCCCTCCGAGCTGGCCCGCAAGAAGGCCGAAGCCAAGATGTGCATGGCCATCGCCTATGCCAACATGTTCCGTTATGTGGGCGGCGTGCCGCTCCTGAAGCATTCCGTCCAGCTGGACGAGGAGATGACCTATCCCCGCAACAGCTTCGCCGAGACCGTGGATTATATCTGCGACCTCTGCGACGAAGCAGCCAAGGACCTTCCCTGGGCCGTAAGCGCCGTGGAGAACGGCCGCCTCACCAAGGCTGCCGCCCTGGGCATCAAACTCCGCGTCCTCTGCTTCGCGGCTTCCCCCACCTTCAACTCCGACAAGCCCTGGCATGCCGATGCCGCCGACTGGGAGAAGATGGGCAAGTATGTCCGTTACGGCGACAAGTACGACAAGGGACTGTGGGACCGCGCCAAAGCGGCGGCCGATGCGTTCATGGACGCCTGGGCTGCCGGCGGAACCTATGCCCTGGAACAGGCCGTGCCCACCGGCGTGAACCCGGCCAATCCCAACGAAAAGTTCATCACACCGCGCGACTATCGGCTCGCCTACCGTCGCGGATACTACAACCGCGGCAGCTCCGAGGTCCTCATCTCCATCCGCAAATCCAACAGCAGCGGCTACCACGACAGCCATATCAACCTGCAGGGCAACTTCGGCTGCGGCGCTTCCCTGGAATGGGTGAACAAGTTCCCCTGGGCCGACGGTACGCCGTTCCCGGCCGACTTTGACTGGACCCACCCTTCCCAGGAGCCTTTCTTCAAGCCGGATCCGCAGGGTACGCACAAGGTGGGGAACTCCACCTTCACGGAGACCCGCGACCCGCGTCTGTATGAGAATGTCTGCGTCCCCGGCGACCTCTGGAAGGACGGCACCGTGGGCAAGGCCTACTACAACCACTGGAACCACCAGAACGGCTGCCCGGGCTTCCTCATGATGAAATACGTGCTCCAGCAGAGCACCGACCGCGACGTTCCTCCGCACTGGTGCCTGATGCGCCTGCCCGAGGTCCTGCTGAACGCCGCCGAGGCCTATAACGAGGCCAACGGCGGTCCCGACGACAAAGCCTACAGCTGGGTGAATGCCGTCCGTGCCCGCGTGGGCCTGCCAGGCCTGGAGGAAGGCATGAGCAAGGAGCAGTTCCGCAACGCCCTCATCCTGGAGCGCGAACTGGAATTCGGCTTCGAGGAAGTGCGCTGGTTCGACATGGTGCGCTGGGGGCTCAAAGAAGCCTTCACCACCGAGCTCCACGGCCTCCTTTCCTGGGGCGACAAGCAGCGGGAAGCTACCAGCTTCACCTATGGCAACCCCGAGACCGGAGCCGGTCCCATCATGAAAATCACCCCGCCCCGCGTGTGGTGGAGCACCTCCTTCGATACCAAGTGGTATCTGGCCCCCATTCCTGCCGTTGAAGTCCTGAAGGGCTATGGCATGACTCAAAATCCGGGTTGGTAATCTTTAAATGTACCCGAAGATGAAAAAAATCCTTATATATATCATTCTCCCGCTCCTGCTGGCTGGCACTACGGCTTTTGCTCAGAATGTCCTGGAACCGTCGCAGATGGACTCCATCGCCCTGGGCAACCTCTACCGGCTGCAGGCTAACGGGAACCCCTCCGGCTGCTCTTCCCTGTTCCAAAAGAGCCCCGAAGTCGATATAGCCAAGGCTCTCTACGGACAGTTCTCCGGACTCCTGGTAAAGCAGGGGACCGGGCGCAGTGAAGAGAACCAGGCCAAACTCCGTCTCCACGGCCACAGCCCGCTCGTGCTGGTGGATGGCTTCCCCCGCGACCTGAGCGACCTCACCGGACTGGAAATCGAGTCCATCGAGGTGCTCAAGGACGCCGCATCGGCCGCCCTGTACGGCGTGAAAGGTGCCAACGGCGTGATTATGATCACCACCAAGCGCGGCGAGGCGACGCCCCTGCATGTGACGGCCAAATACCAGTACGGCCTGGCCCTGGCCACCCGTACCCCCGAGTTTGCCGACGCCTACACCTACGCCTACCTGATGAACCAGGCCCGCGACCTGGACGGGCTGGCCCCGCGTTATACCAACACGGAACTGAACGCCTTCTACAACAACTCCGATCCCTATGCCTATCCCAACGTGGACTGGTGGAACGAGATCTACCGCGGCCATGGTGACAACCACCGGGCCCAGTTCACCTTCACCGGCGGCAACCGCAACTTCCGCTATTTCGCCGCCGTGGACTACATGAAGGACGATGCCCTGTACAAGCGCCCCACGGCCGATGACCGCTACAACGCCAATGTCTATGACAACCGCCTGGGCATCCGTGCCAACGTGGACGTGAACATCACGGACTACACGGCCATGAAGGTGGGCGTGATGGCCCGCCTGTCGGAGTTCAACACCCCCCAGTGGGCCGAACGCATTGAAAAGACGCTGTACCGTCTCCCCGCCGCCGCCTTCCCCATCAAGCAGGCCGACGGCACCTACGGCGGAAGCGCCCTCTACGGAGCCTACAACCCCGTGGCCATGCACGAGGCTTCCGGACAGCATCAGTATTCCCAGACTAAGGTGCTGGCCAACATGACGCTGCGCCAGGACCTCAGTCCCCTGGTGGAAGGCCTGTCTGCCGACGCCTCCGTGTGCTTCGACTATATTGGCAAGATGACGGAGACCGCCGACAAGGAATACATGTATGCAGAAATCGTGGGCGGTGCGCAGAAGAACTACGGCACCAATTCCAAGACCGTTTCCTTTGACCACTGGTTCAGCTCCCTGGCCATGAAATTCGAGCTCCAGGCCCGCCTGAACTGGCAGCGGAACTTTGGCGACCACCGCGTGGAAGCTCATGCCGCCTACCGCCAGCGCTCCTGGATCGAGAACAGCCGCAACGAGTCTTCCATGACGCAGGAGATCCTGGGAACCGCCAGCTACGCCTGGAAGGACCGCTTCTTCGTGGACGTCGTGGCCAACTATTCCGGATCGGCCTACCTGGCCCCCGGCCACCGCTTCAACTTCTATCCGGCCATCAGCGCCGCCTACGTCATCTCCCAGGAACCCTTCGTGAAAGCCTATGCTTCGGCCGGCCTTTCCGGCAGCGACGGCGACCTGGAGCACGAACTCTGGCGCACCGCCTACAGCAGTGACAACGGACACAGCTACAACTTCGGCACCGCCGTCACCAGCTATTCGGGCCGCGCGGAAGGCGACATGGCCTCCCTCACCCTGGCTCCCGAGCAGGCCGCCACGGTGAACCTGGGCGTCCAGACCCGGTTCCTGGGCAAGCGCCTGGGCTTCCAGGCCGATGCCTTCTATGAGGACCGCACCCAGATCCTGATCACCCCGTCCAATGTCTCCGGCATCCTGGGCGTGAGCATGAAGGACCAGAGCCTGGGTGAAAACCGGTACATGGGCTTTGACCTGGGCGCCGACTGGAACAACCGTATCGGCGAGGTCAAATACGGGGTCTATGGCAACGCCGGCTGGCTCTTCACCCAGGTGGTGGACGACGGCCAGGCCTACCAGGCCTACGACTACCTCTACCACAAGGGCAATCCCGTGGGCCAGTGCTACGGCCTGGAAGCCATCGGCTTCTTCAAGGACCAGACCGACATCAACAACTCCCCGAAGCAGACCTTCGGCGACGTGCGCCCCGGCGACGTGAAGTACAAGGACCAGAACGGGGACGGTGTCATTGACAACCAGGACCGCGTGAAGATGTTCGGCTCCAGCACCCCGCTCCTGCAGTACGGCTTCGGCCTCAACCTGGAGTACAAGGGCCTCAAGGTCTTCGCCGACTTCCAGGGCGCCACGGGCGTGACCGTGAGCCTGCTGGATTCCCCGCTGTACCAGCCCCTGGCGAACAACGGAAACATCTCCATGACCTACCTGAACCGGGAAGTGACCTGGACGGCCGCCGATGCCGACAAGGCTACGATGCCGCGCCTGACCACCCAGGGCGGGGAAAACAACTACCGCTCCAGCTCCCTGTTCTACCGCGACGGATCTTTCCTCAAGCTCCGTAACGTAGGTATCGCCTATACCATCCCCCGGCGTGTCCTCAAGATCTGCGACGCCACCGTCTCCCTGAACGGGACCAACCTGTTCTGCCTGGACGGCATCGGCTTTGCCGATCCCGAGCAGCTGGGTGCCTATTATCCCAGCACGCGGGTCTTCTGGGCCGGCATCAAGTTCAACTTTTAAACCGGGATACACGCTATGAAAAAGATTATCTATATCCTTTCTGCGGTCCTGCTCACGGCCAGCTGTAATTTCCTGGATTTCGATGAGACTTCCGGCGACTACAAGCGGGAAGACATGTACAAGACGTACAGCAATATCCAGAAGATGCTCACCAATATCTACGGATATATGCCCTACAAGGATATCGTGGAGATCAGTGACGCCATGCGCGACTGCGGCTGCGACGACGCCGAATTCGGCGATCCCGACGGCAGCGTCCAGCGTTTCAACAACGGCAACTGGAGCGCCCAGTCCACCGTGGACACCAAATGGACCTTCTACAACGCCGTCCGCTGCGTGAACGAGTTCCTCGAATCCATGCAGACGGTGGATATCTCCATCTACAAGCAGGACTCCAAGTACGCCCTGTGGATGGAGCACCTGAAATACTATCCCCAGCAGGCCCGCGTGCTGCGCGCCTACTACCTCTTCGAGCTGGCCCGCCGCTACGGCGACATCGCCATGCCCCTGACCATGCTCAGCACCGAGGAGGCCAACAGCATCGGCAAGACCCCGTTTGACGAGGTGATCGACTACATCGTCTCGGAATGCGACGAATGCGCCCAGAACCTGCCCGACACCTACATCGGCATGTATCAGGACGAGTACGGCCGCGTCACCCGCGGCTTCGCGATGGCCGTGAAGGCCAAGGCGCTCCTGTACGCGGCCAGCCCGCTCCACAACCCCGGCGGCGACAAGGAGAAATGGCAGAAAGCCGCCAAGGCCGCCAAGGACATCATGGACCTGAAACTCTATGCCCTGGACCCGCTGGAGACGGCCAATACCGAAGGCACCTCGCCCGAGGTCATTCTCCAGATCATGCGTTCCGAAAGCCAGAGCTTCGAGAAGTACAACTTCCCCGTGCGTTTCACCCTGGGCAAGCGTACCTCCATGTCCGGCACCTATCCGACGCAGAACCTGGTGGACGCCTTCCAGACCCTGGGCGGATATGACATCACCCTGGATGCCGACGGCTGGCACACCGCCGACCCGGATTTCGACCTCGCCCATCCGTACGAGGGCCGCGATCCCCGCTTCGCCCGCGCCATCCTCGCCGACGGCATGACCTTCAAGAGCAGTACCATCGAGACCTTCGTGGGCGGCGCCGACTATTCGGCCACCCGGGCCGACCTGGGCTCTCCCACCGGCTACTACCTCAGGCGCTACATCCTGCCGGATACCGACTTCACGCCGGAGGCCGAAGTCAAGCTCAAGCACAGCTGGATCCTCTCCCGCTATGCCGAAGTGCTGCTCTCCTATGCCGAAGCCCTGAACGAGTACCTGGGCCCGGACGCCACCGACGCCACCTTCAGCCTCAGCGCCCGCCAGGTCCTGAACCAGGTGCGCGACAACGCCGGCATGCCGGCCGTGACCGTGACGGGACAGGAGGCCTTCCGCAGCGCCGTCCAACGGGAATGGCGCGTGGAATTCGCCTTCGAAGACCACCGCTTCTGGGATGTCCGCCGCTGGAAGATCGGCGCCGATACCCAAAAGCAGGTCTACGGCGTCCAGATTGTCAAGGGTGCCGAGAAGAAGGAGTACAGCCGTGTCCTGGTGGAAAACCGCGTTTGGGCCGACCGCATGTACCTCTATCCCATCCCCCAGTCCGAACTGTTCTGCAACACCAACCTGGGACCCCAGAATCCCGGCTGGTAGTGGTCTAACCTGAAAAACGAACGCATTATGAAATATCTATTCAATATTGCTTTGGGCCTGTCCCTGCTGCTTGCGGCATCGTCCTGCAAACTGGAGGAAATAGACTCGCAGCCCGTGGGCGCCCCCAAGCTGGAATGCGACGCGCTGGAGTCCTATACCGTCCAGGCTTCCCGGCCGCAGGCCGTTTCCTTCCGGGTGAACGCCACGACGCCTTGGACCGTATCGGTCGAAGGCAACCCCGCCTGGCTCACGGTTTCGCCGGCCTCCAGCGCGGTTTCCAGCCTCTCCGAGGACGTGCGCGTCACCGCCGCGGCCAATGAGAACCTGGCCGACCGCGACGCCGTGATCCTGGTCAAGGGAGAAAACACCGACATCACCTACCGGATTGCCTTGAAGCAAATCCGGAAGGGTCAGCTCACCCTCACCCCCGTGGCCGGCGAATACGAGATCACCGGCGGTGCCCAGTCCTTCACGGTGGAATCCAACCTGGCCTGGGAAGCCAGCGTGGCCGATGACTGGCTGACGCTGGACCAGGACAAGGGGGAGACCGACGGCAGCATGAAAGCCGTGACCGTCCGGGCTACGGCAAGCGCCAACAAATCCGTCGTGCGCAGCACCACCGTCACCGTGATTTCCGGCGACGAGAAAAAGGCCTTCACCGTGACGCAGAAGGGCCAGTTCCTGGAATTCCTGCCTTCCGGTGACCAGACCGTGGCCCGCCTGGGCGGGGAGCTCGTGCTCAACGTCAAGGCCTCCATGGACTTTGAGGTGCTCAGCAGCAACCCGGCCTTCACCGCCACCAAGGACGGGAACGACAAGGTGCTTGTCAAGGCCGGCTTCAACAACCAGTTCGCCCCCCGCAAGACCACCATCACCATCAAGCCCGTCTCCGGCGAGTATGGCTCCGTGGCCAGTTCCACGGAGGTGAGCCAGGATATCAACTTCAAGTTTGAGGGCAACTACGAGGTGCTCGCCGACGGTTCCGTCAAACTGAGCTGCGGCGCCAAGTCCCGGGTCACCACCCTGGACAAGTACCGCTTCGTGAACCTGGTCCTCAGCCTGGGCGACGTGAACTTCGGCGACAAGGGCGAGCTCTGGTGCGCCGTGAATGCAGCCGATTGTAACATCTACACCCAGATTTCCCTGGGCGGCAACATCCGTATCCGCCAGGACGGCAACCTGCCCAATACCAAGAATCCTACTACCGGCAAGGATGTCTCGACCTACAAGAACGTGAACCTCTCCGGCATAGACAAAGCGGCCCTCAACGCCATGACGGAATACCGTTTCGAGGTCCTGCCCCAATTCACCGACGATCCCGCTATTCCCGGCGTCAAGTGGCACGTGGTGAACTTCTGGTACAACGGGACCCTGAACACCACGCTGAACTACTGTTCCGTCTTTGCCGATGACGCCTCCGCCGCCGGTGCCTACTGGTTCGGTTTCAGCAACATCACCTCCGACGGTACCTGGTACATTGTCAAGACTTGCGACGTAACTCCCCTTGCGGAATAAAAGATGACAAGCATGAAAAAGTTATTCTACATACTTGCAGCGGCAGCCCTCCTGGCAGCGCTTGCCGGCTGCAACAAGAACGAGGCAACCAAGACGCCGCTGGAATCGGTAGACCTGCGTTACCGGGCCAACGACAAATATGAACTGGATGCCGTCTCTCCCCGCGCCTTCAACATCGTGGTGAAATCCACCAAGCCCTGGACCGTTCGCAGCTACCACCCCGACTGGTGCATCATCAGCGACGAGGAGGGGGAAGCCCAGCCCGATTCCCTGGTGCACGTGGGAAAGGGGGAGAACACCACGGTAAAGATCCAGTACTACGACAACACCGGGCTGGACGACCGCACGGACATCATCGAGATTGCCAGCTTCGGCTATATCGGCAAGAAAGTGACCGTGTACCAGAAGGGTATCGCCTACCTGAATGTCCCGGAGGCCGATTTGGAAGATGGTCTGATGATTGAAAAGGCCGGCGGCGAACTGGTGATCAACGTCCGGAGCAACCAGAAGTGGACGGCCCGGATCGTTCCCGAAGGCAGCGCCAAGGCCGACTGGATCACCATCGGCGAAGGCGCCTCCGGCGAACTGGACGGCGTGGTCAAGATGACCGTACAGGAGAACTCCGGCGAAAAGCGCTACGCCAACGTGGCCGTATATGACCGCAACGGCGAGGAACGCGCCCTGGTGAAGATCACCCAGGACGGCGTGCAGCTGGATCCGGAGAGCTTCGAACTCCGGGCCGGTTTCGACCAGCCCAGCGCCACCCTCAACGTCGTGTGCAACACCCGCTGGGAGGCTCAGAAAAACGCCTCGGACGACTGGTACACCATTGAGAATCCCACCGGACACGAAGGGGACGGAACCCTTACCATTACCTTCAACGAGAATACCGGTACGGCCCTGCGCCGCAGCAGCATCATCCTCAAGACCGTGGCCGCCAATCCCGAAGACGCCGTGGCCGAGAAGGAGATCGTGGTGAAGCAGGCCTACAGAATCACGCCTGTCCGCCACATCATGGACAACGATGAACTGGGTTCCTGGAAATCAGACTGGGACAATGCCCCGGTCTATACCAAGGATTACGGCACCCTCTTTACGGCCAAGGCCCGTCTGAACCGGAGCATGCCGTTCGGCACCTACACCTTCCGCTGGAAAGACCTGACCCCCGATCCGGCCGCTTCGGACGGTATCCGCGTACGGCACTGGTTCTGCTTCAAGGAGAGCTGCGAAATGAAATTCGACGCCCGTCCGGTGGACGGAAAATTCAGCTTCGATTTCAACGCGGCCGGCGACGGAAACAAGCCCAGCCTGGATTCGTTCACCGACGTTGACTGGACGCAGCCCATCGAGATTACCTACAAGTTCGATCCCAACGGTGCCGACTTCTGCCATGTCACCTATCTTGTCAACGGCAAGGAAGCGGGCAGTTTCGACACCTCCGAAAGCTTGCTGCGCACCGTCACCTGGGGTGCCGAGATCAACATGTATATCGGCGTGGACAAGTCGGGCAGCGCCGTTCTCGAATGGTACGAATACACCGCACCGATGAACTGGGATGATTAAAAAAAGGAAGACATTATGAAAAAGATATTGCATGCAGCCCTCCTGTTAGCAGCTATTGTCCCGATGGCCTGTCAGCAGACACCCGTCGTGGATCCGGAGCAGGAGGAGCCCCAGAAAGTGGAACCCGTCTCCCTCCAGCTCACTTTCGTGCTGCCCGATGAAGGCAACAAGACAGCCTGGGTGGCCGGCGACAAGATCGTGGTGCACGGCGAATACGCCAAAGACCAGGTAACCGTTACCCTGGCCGCCGGCGACATTTCGGCCGACAAGAAACGCGCCAGCCTGCAGGTGGACAAGCTCTTCCCGTACGTGCGGGAAGACTGCGCCAGCACCCTGTATGCCTCCTGGCCCGCCGACGCCGTGGACAACCTCAAGCACTGCTTCTTCTACAGCAAGTTCTCCACCACCAGCCAGCAGCTGCTGGCCGCCTGCAACGATGCGGACAATACCTTCCGTTTTCAGGAAGTGCTGGGCGCGCTGCGTTTCAGCACAGGGAGCGACCTGTATGACTCCTTCACCCTCACTGGCAACAAGAAAGACTGCCTGGGATACAGTTTCATGCAGGTAAAGCTCACCGACAAGGAGCAGAATTTCAAGCAGTATGTGGGCGAACCTGTCATCTCGCTGGATCTGCAGGCCAGCCAGGTGAACCAGATCTACATGCCCGCAGGAACGGAAATCCAGGCCGGTTTCCAGATCAAGTTCCGCAAGGACGGCAAATTTGTCAAGGCCTACAAGACAAGCCAGAACATTGTCATCGAACGCGGAAAGACCGTTGACCTGGGAGACATCTCGGCCGGTATCGTCACGTACGACGACCCGTTCTCGGCCGACATCCTGGACCTGGACAAAAACGGCAACGCCAACAGCTACATCATCACCGAGCCCGGCACCTACAAGTTCAAGGCCGTCAAGGGTAATTCCGCCACCAGTTTCCTGGCGGACGCGGCCGATGCGATGGTCCTGTGGGAGACCTGGAACAACGACGAAGAAGTCACCCCCAACAGCGTGGTGGCCTCCGTATCCTATGCCGAAGACTACATCATTCTCCATATGCCCGACAAGCTGCATCCCGGCAACGCCGTGATTGCCGCACAAGACAGCGATGGGAAAATCCTCTGGAGCTGGCACATCTGGGTGCCCCAGACCAGCATCGAAACCAGGGACTACGGCATTTACTCAGCCGCTATGATGGACCGCAACCTGGGTGCCCTGGTGGCCGCCACCACCGACGGACCCGCCCCGGTGGAATCCTTCGGCCTCTCCTACCAGTGGGGCAGAAAGGATCCGTTCCCCGGCCCTTCCGCGCCCAACAAGAGCAGCAATGCCACGGTGGCCGGCAAGAGTGTGGAGCAAACGCCCGGTTCCGGTGCCGCCGACGAGAGCAAGATCACCCTGGAAGAGTCCATTGCCAATCCCACCCTGCTGGGCCACACCCAGAATGGTGACTGGCTGCTTCCCGCGCCCGACAGCGACCTGTGGAAAGACAGCGAGAAGACCATCTACGACCCCTGTCCTCCGGGATACCGCGTCCCTGCCCGGGTCACTTCCCAGCCGCTCCACAGCAGTGATCTCTCGGCCCAGAAGGGCTGGAGCGAGAACAAGGCCAACTACTGGTTCACCCTGGGCGACCCCGTGGCCGTATTCCCGTTTGCCGGTTACCGCGACGATTACGGTCCCGAATCGTACACCCACGCCTACGACCGCGCCGCGCTCTGGACGTCCTATGCCTCGGGCGGCGATCCCACCGGCAACTATGTGAACATCCGTGCCGGATCGGCCCACAAACTCACCACCGTGGGTAAATCGCGCGGCTGCTCCGTACGCTGTGTCGTAGAATAACCGATTCCGTTGCCATGAAAATCGCACGCACACTCTGTCTGGGAATCCTGCTCCTCATCCTTCCTTTCTCCTGCGGTCCCAAGGAAAAATACACCCCGCCGGCACCGCCCCAGGAAGAGGAGGAAAAGCCGGATGATCCGCCCAAACCCGATACCCCGGACACGCCAAGCGATGCCGATGCCGAGCGTCTGGCCCGCCTGGGCCAGACGCCCATGGTGGCGGTGTATTTCACCGAGTACACGCCATCGGCCCAATTCCCCACGCTGGAGGACGTGCGCTGCTTTACCCACATGAACGTGGGGCACGCGCGTTTCAAGAACCCCAAGACCGGGGACGGCGGCCTGGAAATCAAGTCTCCGGGCCCCGACTACCTGAGGCGCCTGGCGGCCTACAAGACCAGTTATCCGGAGCTCAAGCTCCTGCTGTTCATCGGCGGCTGGGGCAAGAATGCCGACGGCTTCTCGGAAATGGCCAAAAGTGCCGAAAAACGTGCCCTGTTCTGCAGCGAGTGCGTGCGCCTTTGCAACGAATACCAGCTGGACGGCGTGGACCTGGACTGGGAATACCCCACCTATGCCGCCAAGACCACCCTGGACGACGGCAGCATCTATTACAACGGCGCCGACAAGGCCGACCGGGCCAATTTCTCCACGCTGATGAAGGAACTGCGCGCCGCCCTGGGCAAGGACAAGCTCATCAGCTATGCGGCCGCCTCGGACGACTACGACGGCGACTATATTGACGCCAAGGCTGTGCTGGAATGGGTGGATTACATCAACCTGATGACCTATTCGATGGGAGACCCCTGCCCGTCCGACCCGTCCAAACAGCGGCACAACTCGCCCCTGTACACCAGTTCCCGCTTTGCCAACAGCCGGGGCGGGGCCGACTGCGTACAGAAATACCACGACAAGCAGGGCATCCCCTACGACCGCATGAACTACGGAATTGGCTTCTACGGCCACGGGGACGGCAACAAGTACCCGTCGTCGGTGTCCTACACCGTTGCCCGCGAGGCGCTGGAAAAAGGCACGGCCAAGGGCAAGAGCGTGAGCGGTTACAACCAGCGCTGGTGGGACGACCCCAGCAAGAGCTGTTATCTGGGCGACGCTTCCGGCGTGATGTATGCCAGCTACGAGGACATCGAGTCCATCGGCTACCGGACCCAATATGTCCGGGAAAAGGGCCTGCTGGGCGCCTTTGCCTGGGAGTACCGCGAGGACGATTCGGAGGGAACCCTCCGCAAGGCCTTCTGGAAACTCATGCACGGGCTACAGCCGGACAGTCCCGATACGCCCGAGGTGACCGACCCCGCATCGGCCACGGACCTGAGTGCGAAAGGCAGCGCCAACTGCTATATCATCGAGCAAGCCGGGAACTATAAGTTCAAGGCCGTAAAAGGCAATTCCTCCACGTCCGTGGGCACGGTGGCCAAGGCCGAAATCCTCTGGGAGACCCGCACCGGGCTGCTGGAGAGCGTGGGCTGTTCCGGCGGCTATATTACCTTCCAGACGCCGTCGGCCCTTCTTTGCGGCAACGCCCTGGTGGCCGCCAAGGACGCCTCCGGCACCATTCTCTGGAGCTGGCACATCTGGATTCCCAAAACGCCCGTGGGCGGCGAGCTCTACGGCCTGTCCTGGTACACCATGATGAGCCGCAACCTGGGGGCGCTGGAAGATGCCTCGGCCACAGCCGGGGCCGATTCCTACGGCCTCCTGTACCAGTGGGGCCGCAAGGATCCGTTCCGCTGCGAGACGCCCGCCAACAAACACGCCGGTACCATGAGCCTGGCCCAGACCATCGCCCAACCCACCACCTTCGCCGCCAATGAAGGCAGCTGGATGGCCAGCGTGGACAAGAGCGTCTGGGGCGACAAGGCCACCAAGACCATCTACGACCCCTGCCCGCCCGGCTACAAAGTGCCCATGCGGGAAGACGTGACCGGCTTCTTCCAGCTGGACGCCATCTCCGGCGCCACGGGCTGGCAGTATGCCTCGGGCCATGGCTTCGCCATCGGCAATCCCCAGGTCTGGTTCCCCTATGCCGGCTATATCGACGCGTCGGGAAACTACGTGTCGGCCGGGGCCCAGACCAAGATCTGGAACTCCCACATGGACAGCGCCAACAACCAGGGCTACGGCATCTTCATCAACGGGGAATCCTCTTCCCGTTCTTCGCAGAAAGCGGCCCAGGGCGGCAGCGTACGCTGCATTTCCGAGACGCAGGCCAGCTTTACCAACGCCCCCGGCATGCCGGTGCAGGGCAGCTATACCCGCAAGGTCTTCGGCTCGGAGATCGTGGAACTTTCCGGCCTGCACCTGAGCAAGGACAAGGATTTCCTCTGGGGCGTGGGCGACGAAGGCTACCTGTACAAATTCACGAATATCGACGGCGACGTATCGGCCATCAGCTCCTCCACGGTATGGACCTACAGTGCCGATATGGAAGGCATCACCCTGGATCCGGCCACCAATACCCTCTACCTGGGCATCGAGTCCGACCGCGTTTACAAGCTGGCCCCGCCCTATACCTCCAAGAGCACCCTCTTCGTGGTGGAAGAGGCCTCCAACATGGGGAATTCCGGCGTGGAAGGCATTGCCTGGCACAAGGGAGAACTCTATGTGGGGTCCCAGAGCGGCGCCACGCTGTGGTGCTACACGCTGAGCGGCACCAAGAAATGGAAGAAGCAGCTGGGCACCCTGGCGCCCGGCGTCCAGGAAGTGGGCGACCTCTTCTACGACGCACAGACCGACCAGCTCTGGGTATCCGACTCCGAAGCCGGCAAACTCTTTGTCTTTGACGGGGATGTCACCCGGCTGCTGGCCATCTACGACGTGTCCTTCATAGGCAATGCCGAATCGGTCTGCGTGGACCATGACCGGAAATGCGTCTGGGTGGGCGACGACGGCTCTTCCTCCAAGATTTACAGAATAAATTTTAGCAAATTATAGCACTTTTGCGCAAATTGCGTGGAATCGTTCGCTTATCGCGCATTATTTTGTGCAGCAAATCGCTACTTTTGCACCGTGGGAAGCTTAGAGGTGTTTTTGGTTAATACTTGGTTATTGGGAAAAAAGGGAGATGTGATATCTCCTTTTTTTTATATCTTCGTGCAAGATTCCCCGGACAGCGGGGTTTTAACTCCGGAATGCGAATCCGTACGCTCATAGGAACCGTTTTGGTGGCGCTGTGCCTGGCAGGGTGCAGCAAGGCCAGCTATCCCGGAGACCGCGGCGGTATGTATGACGCAGAAAACAACCAGGCCATCCCCGCCGAGGACTACGACGCCATCGTCACCGTCAAGCGTTCCCCCACGGACACCCTGTATTTCCAGTTGAGCGACAACGACCGCCTGTTTCCGAGCCATTACCAGAACGCACGGGGGCTGGAAATGCAGCGCGCCATCTGCCATCTCACGGAATATCCCTATCTGGACAGCCCCTATGGCCACTATGTCCAGGTGCATTGGCTGGAACTGCTGGAAAAAGGGATGGTCCTGAAATCGGCCGCTACGGGCGCGGGAGACGGGCTGGACATCCTCAACGACTGGATGACCTCGGTCGAGGACGGCTTCCTCACGCTGCACTACCGCACCTGGTGGGGCAGCGGCAGCGTCCGGCACCGCCTCACCCTGCACAGCGGGCTCAATCCGGACGACCCCTACGAACTCCTGCTGGTGCATGACGCCAACGGCGACGAGGCCCTGGAGCTGGCCGACGCCCTGGTTTACTTCGATATCAACAGCCTCCCCGACACGGAGGGTCAGTATAAAACGCTTACGCTTAAATGGACGTCTGGTGAAGGAGCGCGCACGTCAAGGCAGTTCCGCTTCCGCAGCAGGGAATGACCTGAGCGAGCAGGAACTGTTAGAGCAAGTCCGCAGCAAGAATCCCGCCGCACAGCGCCGTTTCTACGACCGCTACGCGGGCTATCTTACCGCGGTTTGTTCCCGTTATATCCCCGACCGGGCCCAGCTCAAGGACGTGCTGCAAGAGGCCTTTATCCAGATATTCAACCATGTGGACGGCTTCGAATACCGCGGAGAAGGCAGCATGAAGGCCTGGGTGACGCGCATCGTGGTGAACCACGCCCTCAAAGCACTGCGCGGCAGCGGAAAACTGGTATTCGTGGACGACATGCCCGATGCCCCCGAGGAAGAGGATTTCAGCGTCCCGCCCATCCCCGCCGCCGAAATCCAGAAACTCATCCAGGCGCTGCCGGATGGCTACCGGGCGGTCTTCAACCTCTTTGTGTTTGAAAAGAAATCCCATAAGGAGATAGCCGCCCTGCTGGGAATCAAGGAGGACTCCTCCGCTTCCCAATTCTTCCGGGCCCGCGCCCTCCTGGCCAGACAAATCAAAACGTATATAAAAGAACACGATAATGGATAAGAACAAACAATGGACAGACTCGCTGCCTGAGCTCCTGGACGGTTATACGGAAACCGCCCCGGAAGGCTTGTGGGATGCCGTCCAGGCAGGCCTGCAGCCTCCGAAACGCCGCGCGCTCCCGCTTTGGTGGATCGCCGGTCCCCTGGCCGCCGCAGCCGCCGTGGTGCTGGCCGTGGTGCTGTGGCCGGAGCGCCGCGTGCCCCAGATTATCCTGCCCGAAGACGGGACGCCGGAGAGCCTGGCCGTCAACGCCCCGGACCAGACGCCCGCCAAGGAGGAACCCGTAGTAACGGAAATCCCCGCCGTCATCCCGGCCGTGAAACCCTTTGTCCTCTCGGCCTCTCTCCTGGCCGATGCCCATGCCGATACCCCCGCCGACGAGGTGACGGCTCCCGCCGAAACCCTCCTTCCCGCTGGTGACGACGCGCCCGCTGAAACGCCCGCTGAAACGCCCGTAACGGAGCCCGCCGAGGCCAAGCCTTTCGAAACCCCGTTCATCCCTCCCGTGCAGGAACAGATCAAGAAGAAATTCCGGGGCAGCGTGCAACTGGCCCTGCTCTCAGGCGGCTGCCTGAGCCCGGAAACCACCCTCCAGAAAAGCGGTTTCGGCCTGCCGGCCCAGCCCGGTATCGTCACCCGCGGCACCGATGCCGGCCTTCCCGGCGACGGCGTCACGATTTTCATGGTAAACCGCAACAAAACCAGCACCCTGGAAGCGGAGCATTCCCAGCTCACGCGCTTCCAGTTCGGCCTCCATTACCGCTTCCAGCCCCGCTGGGGCACCGAAACCGGCGTGGTGCTGTCCCGGCTCCAATCCCGTTTTGAGAGCACTTCCGGGCAAAGCCAGTCCATTACCAAACGCCAGGTGAGCTACCTGGGCATCCCGCTCTACCTGCACTACCAGGCCCTGCAAAAGAATCGCCTGGGCCTGTACCTGCAGGCCGGTCCCATGTATGAAATCACGCTGGACACCCCCAGCACTACCTGGAACTATATCGCCGGAAAAGAACAATCGTCCCGTACGGATTATACCTATATACGGGACGATATCTGGTCTTTCAATGTGAATGCCGGCCTGCAGTTCCGGCTGTTCCGGCACGGGGCGATCTTTGTGCAACCGGGCTTCTCCTGGCATTTTGCCCGCGAGAATAACCTGGAAACCTATTACACCACCCATCCGGCCGCGTTCTCCCTGTCGCTGGGATACCGCGTCCTGCTCTATTAGAACAGGCGGATGATGCTGTCTCCCTTGGAGTCGCGGCCACCCAGCGAGATGCCCACGCCAAAGACAATCTGGCCGGGGATGTTGAGGTCGTAGGTATAAAACTTATTCTTGGTCTCCCCGGAAGCCAGCTCGGCCGAATAGAAATTGGCCTTGGCGTTGAAATACATCTGATACCCCGCCTTGAGGGTGATATTCAGGAAGGGCAGGCGGGAAGCCAGTTCCAACCCGGCGAAGACCTCATGGCCCGTGAAATGGGAGAGGGGAATGATAGTCTTCAACACATCCGGATACCAGGCGTAGGAGCCCACCAGGTCCACATCCATGTAATCGCTGATGGCACCGCCCAGGCGGAGTTCATCGTTCAGGAAAAGCACCGTAAAGCCCGGCAGGATGCCGCCCGGCTGCGCCGTGCTCACCAGATCCCCGTTCTGCTTGGGCACTTTCACATCCTGCGCCACTTCGCCCTTGAACAGGTGCTCCTGCAGCATCATGTTCGCGTGCAGCACCGAGGTGGAGAATCCCGGGAACAGGCGGAACTTGAAGAGACTGGCATTTCCCACCGGCTGGAAAACGACATTATTTTTCCCAAAGGTCTGCGGCTGCGGGCCGAAGGGAGCCTGCAGGCCCACCATCGGTGCCGGCAGGAACAGATCGGCACTGATGAGGTGGAAGTTGTTGCGTGACCAGGACTGGATGTGATGGCGGCGCTTGGATTCGCGGTTAAACTTGAGCTTTCCCCGGTAGGCGACGGCATCCGTGCCGCCCCGGCGCAGTTCCACGTAATAGGGCTTCTTGCGCACCGGCAGGTTAATCTGCGTGGGCAGCTGGAGCCGGTTCACCAGGGTGGAATCGGCCGATTTGTCGTGCTTGCTGGTCTTCACCACCAGGTACAGGTTCTTGTCGTCGGTGGTCACATTCAGGGAAGAAACCTTGGTGAGGGCAAAGTGCTCCACCAGGGTGTCGCGGCGCTCGAAATCGGGCGTAAGCTGCCGGCGGGAAGGCATGAAGCCGTCCTTGCGGATATCGATCTGCAGCCCGTCGCGCACTTCCGTCTCCTTGATGGCCACAGGAACCGTGGGCGTGCTGCCAAAGTATTCCCCGTTGATGTACACCAGGGCGTCCTTGGGCGTGGAGGTGAAGGCGAACACCTGGAAAGGAATCATGGCCACGGGCAGGGTGGTCATTTCGTTCTCCTTGATCACAAAGCTGTAGCTGCTTTGCTCGGCGATATGGCCTTCCTTCGAGAGCTGGAGGCTATGCTCGCCAATGCCGATCACATAACGGTCCAACTGCTCCACGGTGCCCACTTCCTGGCCGTCCAGGACTACCATGGCATCCCGGGCCTTGCCGGCATCCACCAGCTGGAGCACGCCCTTGACGGCCTTCAGCACCAGGGTGATGTTCTCGTGCTGGCCTTCCTTGAGGCGGCAGTTGTAGCGGGCCGTCTCGAACTTGGGCGCCGAGGCATACACATCCACGTCGCCGAAGGGCACGGGAATGGTACCGTCCTGATAGACCTCATAGCGATGCAGGAAGCTGTCGTCGTCGTAAGACAGGACATCCCGCCCCGAGAGGTTGATGGACTGGCCGTTGAGGCGCAGGACCGGAAGCTCGTCCCCGAAGGAGAAGCCCTCTTCCGGCAGCAGATTCACCGACACGGTGGCGAAGTTGGGACGCAGGCGGGTTGTAATATGGATATTCTCTTCCACGTTGTCGTCGGCAATGACGATGGTGGTATCCTTCATGGCATAGCCGTTCTTCTCAATGTGGATGCGGTGCGTACCGGCCTCCACGCTCATGCCCACAGGCGAACTGCCGGGGTTGCCGCCGTCAATGGAGACGTTGGCGTGACTGGGAACGGTGGCGAATTCCAGGTACTTGCGGGTTTCCGGGCGGGCACTCTGGGTGATGTCCACATACTGGGTTTCGGCCTTGCTGCCCATCCGGATCACGATCCGGGTGCGCCGGGGCGCCTTGTCCGGGTTGTAAAGACCCTGGATGTAGATGGTGCTGCCTTCCACGCGTTCCACCTTGCACACGTTGGGATCTTCCGAGGTGGCGGTGAGCAGTTTGGGCTGTCCGGCCACGCAGGAAATGCTGTCCTGGCCACCGGTATAGGCAAAGTCCACGCTGCCGCGGAGCGGATGGCATTCGTTCAAAATGGCGATGGCGTCGTCGCAATCCTTCACCAGGGCCTGGCCCTTGTTGCGCTGGGCGGCGGTGATGCCGGGCGAGTTGGAAAGCGCCTTGCGGATGGTGGTCTTGGCTTTATCGTACTGGCCGTTGTCAAATTGCTCCTTGGCAATCTGGTATTTGGCCTCAAAACCCGGGCTTTGGGCAAAGACGGGAAGGGCTACTGTCAACAGCAATACGCTGACAAGAATCCTGAATGTTCTCATAGCTATTTTTTCTTCTTTTGTAATTTATCCTGAATCTTGAGCAGGGTCGGGTCGTCCGGACGGATGGCCAGGGCCCGGCGGGCACATTCGAGCGCTTCATCCCGATAGGCCTTGTTGGGATAGGAGCGGTAATCGTTGTAATTGGACACGGCATAGCGGTTCCAGTACTTGAACATGGAATCCAGCTTGTGGGTCATCTGGTTGCGCAGGTGCAAGGTGGAGAAGTCGGAGAACAGCTGCCGATAGGTATAGTTGGCGCTGTAGCGGTTCACGATGGTATCCACCCGCCTGGCCAGGGGTTCGACGGACTGGAGCGTGGCCACTTCTTCCTCGAAGGTGTCGAAGGCGCGCTTGCGGTTGCGCAGCGCATCGGCCGTCCGGAGCTGGAGCTTGCAGGAATCCAGCAGCTGACGGCACTTCGCCTCGTCGTTTTTCACGGCTTCCTGTTCGGCCCGTAACGCGGCCTGCACCCTTTCCTGCTCCTGTTTTTCCAGTTTCTTCATATGGTACTGGTAGCCCACCAGGCCACCGCCGCCCAGGATCACGAGCAGCAGGATGAGGATAAAGAACACCCGGGCCGATCCCTGCTCCCGCTGGCGGATGGTTTCGCCGGCGTGCGGATCCTTCAGCTTGGCCTGGATATCCGCCACCAGCTCATTCTCGATCTGATAGTGGGCCGACAGCTGGCGCCAGTTGATATCACTCAGCAGGAATTCCAGCTTTTTGGGCATCGTACTGCCGTCCACGATAAGGGGAAAGATAAAGCGGCTGCCCTTGTTGCTCACCGCGAAGGTGAGCTCCTTCTGGGTGAACTCCGAGGCATAGGCGTTCTCGCTGGCCACCAGGAGCAGGAGTTTCGAGTCCATGATGGCATCGGCCAGGACCATGGGGAAGTCGGCGCCGCCGGAAATGCCGGCCCGGTCGATGAAGCAGTGCACACCGGCAGCTTCCAGGGAATGGTATATCTTCTCTGCGTACTCTGAATCCTTTCGGGAATAACTGATAAAGACGTCGTACTCCATGCCTAATTTGCGTAAAGTACAAATTTACAGCAATTTTTTCAGATTTTCAACAGGCGCCCCCAGGGGTGCTGTCAATCCTCCCAGACGGGCGGCGGAAGCATAGGCATCGTCCGGGGAGGAATGGCATCGGACAGGCCGATGACCGGGGTGGGCGGCGTATCGCGGAGGGGATCCGTGGGGTCGTCGTGGGAGAGGAATTCTTCCAGGGTGAGGGGCGCCGTGAGGCCGGCCAGCGTGCGGATGCGCTGTACGATGAGATACCGCTGCCAGGCAGAGAAATAGAAGCGGTTGTCAATCATGCAGCTGATCATCTCGCTGCGCCAGCGATAAAACATCGAATTGCTGGCTCCCTGGAATACCCCGATCCGGCCATAGCGCGCATCCAGATCCGTCAGGCTTTCCTTCACCACGCCGCCATCCAGGAGCAAATCCCAGGGCGTCGGGCTGAACGCGCCGGAGACATTCAGGGCATAAGGGACGCTCCAGTTGTGGGAACTTATGCCAGAAGTGCTTGTAATATAGGAGGTTCCCCAGTATTCATCTCCCAGCCGGCCAAAGCTGTGTCCGCCGAATTCGTGCACCACGGTATTCCACCAGGTACCTGAGTTGCGGCCCATCTCGTTCCGCTCGGCATTGGTCGTTTCTACATAATTGGGGGGCGTCGCCGTGGCGCTGGCGGCCTGCTTACTCGGGAAGCCCCAGTTCAGCGTACCCTGCACCAGGGGCACCTGGCAATAGGTTTTTCCATTGGAATAATTGTGGGCCATGCCACCGTAACGGTTATCGTTGATGAGGATAAGCACCGGCACCTCGTCTATGACGTGCGAGCCGTCCTTGATATCCGGGCATCGCTCCGACACGAAAGAGAAGACAAGCGAGGCATCGGCCGATAAGTCATTATACGAGTCGGCACCCCATTTGGAGCCGAAATAGCAGTCCCGGAAGGTGGTGATATTGCCGTTGCCGTCGGTAATGCTGGCGCCGGACTCGTTGGAAGGCACCGGCAGAATCCAGGCATTGAAATAACTCGCATACGACTTGTACGGCTCTGTGCCAAACAGGGCGTCCAGGGCCGCCGGCGCATCCTCCAGCGTGAATCTGGAGAGTTCGTCGGCCGTGTAACCGTCGGGAATCACCACGATGGAAACAGCCTTGGGCGCTCCGGCGCTGGCCGTCTTGTACTGGACGGGCGCCTGGGAGGCCAGATCGTCCGAAAAAGCATCCCCCAGGTCGATGGTGCCGAAGTCCGAGATGTCCGACCGGTTGAATACCATGTTGCTGGAACAGGAAAGCGTGGTGCTCTCCGACCCGTCTTCATTGGCAAACACCATGGAAAAACGACTTTGCGAACATGGCGCGATGGCGATATAATAATCCGTATCGGGCAGGAAGGTGCCCTCCAGGACGGCGCTCGTGCTGCGTTCGTTATGGCTGGTGAAATAGAGGCTGGTAAGGATCTCCGGTTCCCCGTTCGGCTCATAGATAACAAAGTCGCCCACAATCTCGGACATGCCGCGGAAGGTGACGGAACGGACGCTGGATACGATGTCACCCGAAAGGCGGAACTTGATAAGAGAGACCAGGTTACGGAACGAAAAATGCCCATCCTTTGTCGAAGGCGTGGCATAGGAAACGTTGGCGCCCTCTGCCACGCTCCCGGCCGTTGCTGTCTGGGTCATGGGAATGGTGATACCGAAAATCGTATATTCCTGACCGTTGACATCGGACTTGCTGACAGCGAAGGCATCCGGATAGATGGCATACAGTTTATAGACTGCACCGTTAACAGAGCCCGTGAATACAGCATTCTCTCCGCCCTGCGCGGTGGTATAATAGGAAGAATAAAAACCGCCCGATGCCAGCTGGTTAAACATCCGGAAACTGTCGTTGGGATTCCAGACCACAGAGGCACGGGTACCGGCCTCGTTCATGTCCAGATGGGTCCTGGTGGCGAAACCCGCTATCACGGTATGGGGTTCGCCGCCCTGCAGTTCGGGGCAGTCCAGGGGCACCACCGCCCAGGGATCATAGACTTCCACCCGGCTTTCCGTATCGGTTACAGGGGCTTCCTTGCTGCAAGAGAAGACCGCCAGGGCACCGATCAGGCCCCACAAAAGATTCCGCGTCTTCATAGCAGGCCAAATATTTCATCGTCAAACACCGGCGCTCCAAAAGGATTCTGGGGCGTCACCGAATAATCCTCGTTGCTGGCGGTGGTCATGACACACTCCCGCAACCCGAGGTCTATAACTTCACAGCAAGGTGAAAGATAGAGAACTTGTTTCATTCGCGGTACCTCCTTTGTTATCGGCAAATATAATAAAAAACTGGCACTAATCCCCTTTCGTCCACCCCCTTATAAAAAGTAACTGTGCCCCGCAGGGCACAGTTAAAACGTAAAACGGGTGCTTACAGGGGCGGGGATCAGTCCTCTTCCTGCTCCTGGGCAGCGTATTCGGCGAGAAGCTTGGTCTGGACTTCGGCCGGCACCTGAACGTATTCGGCGAACTTCATCTGGAAGGTGGCTGATCCGCCGGTGAGGGAACTCAGGATGGTGGAGTAGCGGTAGAGCTCGGCCAGCGGCACGCGGGCGTGCAGCACGGTGAAGCCCTTCTCCATATCCTGGTTCATGATCATGCCGCGACGGGTGTTGAGGTCGCTCATGCAAGGACCCACATACTCGTTGGGGGTGAAGATGTCCACGTTGTAGATGGGTTCCAGGAT
>JAEEGL017268829.1_pt1 | contig 41330 bp, 26 predicted proteins | sample 9134231 | NCBI WGS metagenome assembly JAEEGL01 (sample SAMN16246548, study PRJNA631951) | gut metagenome | biome: gut microbiome; feature: rumen; material: fiber-attached | host: Bos | place: Iran: Karaj | collected 2018-10
GTTCGCAATATCAAATCCGCTTCGTCTCTCGCGCATGGCGCTTCGACTTGCGCATTTGATTTGCTCACTGGCCTCTCGACTCGCACCGTTCACCGGACGGTGCTCATCTCGGGCCCCCGCCGACATCGTGTCGTCGGGGAACTTCACAGCCAATCACGACGGCCTGCGGCCGTATGATTTGACTTTAGCAGATACACATATCACGGATTAAGCTAGGTATAGGACTGAATAATTACATCACATCTGAATGCATGAACCCTTAATCGTTGACAAAACACCATCAGTCACGCTAAAATAATGTGTTGTGCCAGAGAGGTGAAGATCTGGCGATTGACCGCAAAAATACAGGAATCTAAAAATGACCATACGCAAAGCCGGTGATACGAATGTCGGCAGAAAACGAAATCATAACGAAGATAATTTTCTCATCGTCCATGATCAACTTTTGTATATCGTCGCGGATGGTATGGGTGGACACGCAGCTGGTGAAGTCGCAAGCAAAATGGCTGTAGAAACCGTATCACAATTCTTTAAAGATACGGCTCAGGACGACGAAATCACGTGGCCATTCAAAATGGACCGACAGAAAAAATACGAGGAAAATCGCCTCGTTACCGCCATTAAATACGCCAATCTGCGCATCTATGAAGAAGCGCTCTGCAACGCCAAGAAAAAAGGCATGGGTACGACCATTGTCGCCCTTAACTTCACCAAAGAAGGCGTTTATCTCGGTTGGGTCGGCGATTCCCGCATTTATCGTTTCCGCGACGGCGAACTCAAGCAAATGAGCGAAGACCACTCGCTGCTCAACGACTACATCAAGATGAAAGTCCTCACCGAAGAGGAAATCAAGAATTTCCCCCACAAAAACGTCATCGTGCGTGCACTCGGCATGAAGGATAACGTTCAGGTCGATATCATCTTTGAAGTGCCTCAGGATAAAGACATTTACCTGCTGTGCTCCGATGGTCTGTCGGGCGAAGTTCCCGACGAGCAAATGCAGGAAATCCTGCGCCGAACCGGCGACAACCTCAACGAAGGCGTCAAGCAGCTGATCAATCAGGCTTGCGAAAACGGCGGAAAAGATAACGTCACCTGCGTTCTCGCACAATATGTGGCGGATTAATCGCTGATACATACATTTCAAGCGGCCCCCCGGGGTCGCTTTTTTTTTGTTTGAGACGTTCCACGGAACGTCTCAAACTCGCCTATGCGCCGCCGGCGCATACGGCTCGTGCGCTCATCTATGTGCTCGCGATGCTGCGCGCATACGATTCGCGCCGTCTATGGAATGCAAGACGCATCGATAAGAGAATACGGGATATCCAGTGCAATTCCGGTCGTTTCGCGCTGGCGTTCCGAAAGACGAACGAGCGTCTGAATAAATGCCGTATAATATTGCGGCAAAATATTCTGACACCCCAGCGACGAAGCATGTGTCAATGCACAGGTGTGAATGTTGATTTTGATCTTGTGCTCATCCACAAACCGGGGATCACGGCGAGCAATGGCATCTTCTGCCAATGCGATATCTTCGGGCGAGATATCGAGTGAATCCAGATGACTGCGAACGACTTCGATAGCGCTGCTGCCTTCAAGTGCAATATACTGGATGCTTTCGGGCGTCTCGTCATAAACCCATTCCTGCGGCCAACTCTGGCGTAATTGCTTTACGGCTGCGATGTGATCAGTATCAAACGTCCGATGTTTCCCAATTCTAAAACGATACTGTCCATTGCACAGATGCGCTGTACCTTCAGGCCAGATGCCATTGGGATTCACGACGCCAGGGTATGTTTCGACATGATGCATACCATCTTCACGCCACATCACGGCCATCAGTGAATCGGCATAATCTGGTTTATCGGCGCTAAAATGCAGGCGATGCCCATATTCTGATGCATCAAACGATTTGGCTTCCGAGGTTTGATGCCAACAGCCATTATCGAACGCAACCCCACGAATGGCAACGATTTGCGGCACGCATTCCCTTCGAACGACATAGTGAAACTGTGATCGCAGAATCGCACATAAAGCCTCATGCTGAGCATCGGCCGAAAGCGTCGTATCGAGAATACAGCGAGGATCCAGATTTTTTCCGACCAGAACAATGCCGAGTTCCGGATAATCGCGCACGAGCGCCAGACGGGTACAGGCATCAGGGATCGCCGTCGGCGGCAGATTTTTCTTGTACTGGAACTCAAGCAGCCTCGATGACAGCGTCACATAATCGAACTGAGCGACCGAAAAAATGTGCTCCAGCCTGCGCATCCAGTCGTATCGCAAATCGAGCACCTGAATCTGAAATGCTGCATCTTTAATATCGGTATACATATTACAGACATCCGTGAAAATAGGGGTTATTAATAGACTCTGTTGTACAAGTGTGGATATTTTGCTAATCGATTATGACTCTAACAGCTCAGAGCTTGGAGCTTAGAGCTTGGAGCAATCCAAAGACCACACTAAGCTCTAAGCTCTAAGCTCTAAGCTATTTGCAACAAACATTTGATATTAACTATATATCCACGATGGTTTAACCCAGCCTATAAATACTCGTCGTCCTTCGATCTCACTCAACGTTTTATGCCCAAATGGAGATAACCACGATACCATGAGTTTTCACTACCATTCCCCTCGACATATTGACGGAAATTACTGTGTAAATCCAGAAGAAATGCGCACATGGGAAGCTTGCGAGATGCAGGACAATCCGGGACGCGGGCATGAACTGATGGAAATTGCCGGCCGCGAAGTGGCTCAGCATCTGCTGATGCACTATCCGGATACGCACGAAGCGCTGGTCTTCTGTGGACAGGGTAATAATGGCGGAGACGGACTGGTTGCCGCGTTTTATTTATCCCGTTGTTCCGTTCGGGTGCATTTGTTTGTCTTTGACGATGCCGTATCTAAAACCCCCGATGCCCGGTCCATGTTTGAGCGCGTGAAATCGCTGCCGCGTTCGGTGATTCGGGAAGCATCCGATGCAGGAAAGATATTGGAATGGACGCATCGACGCAATGTCGTGGTCATTGACGCCATTTACGGAACGGGCTATCGCCCGTCACACAACGGTCTGATGACGCGCGTGTATCAATGTATTGAGGCCCTGGATTGCCCGGTGATTAGTGTGGATATTGCCTCGGGCATTGATGCATCAACGGGCTATCGCGGCCTTTCCGATGACCCGACGCCGCCGAAAGCATTGGTTGCAACAGAAACGATAACATTTGGAGCGCCCAAAATCGGGCATTTCTGTGGCGAAGGACCAACGCATACCGGAGAATTGTACTGCGTCGATATCGGACTTGCACCATATCCGGGCAAAGGCGCACGCCGCATGATTCTAAGCGATGAATATTGTGATTTGCAGTTTTCGGATGGTATGCGCCGAGGGCTTGATGTGCACAAAGGAAAATGCGGCCATGTGCTGATTATTGGCGGTGATGAGTCGATGCCGGGCGCATCCTGCCTGAGTGCAAGAGGTGCGCTGCGCGCCGGATGCGGTCTTGTTACAATCGGCGCAAAACACATCATGCGAGCACCTGATGAAATCATGGTTTCGCCGATTTTAACCGATGCACAGCAGCTGGATAAAGCGCGCCTGTCGCAGCTGATGGAACGTGCCAGCTGCATGATTATTGGTCCAGGTCTTGGGCGCGATGATTTGACTTTTGAAATTCTCAACCATTGCCGCACATACAAAGGCTGTCTGATTCTGGATGCCGATGCATTGTGGGCACTTGCAAAATCGCCCATGGAATTCGCTGCTACCGAAATCTTTTTAACCCCACATCCAGGCGAAGCCTCGGCATTGTGCAACTGCTCGGTTCAGGAGATTCTGTTTGAACCCGAAAAAGCTGCACGCGACATAGCCGAGAAGAATCGGGCAACAGTAATTTTAAAAGGCCATACGACCTGGATCGTTTCGAAACCATCCAAGGTGGGGAACAGTCGGATTGGTGTTTCACCATACCCCAATCCCGATGTCGTATCGGCAGGCATTGGCGATGTGCTTTCCGGAATGATCGGCGGTTTTGCCGCGCAGGCTCGCTCCGGCGCACTCAAACGCTGGTTCGATGCCTTTGAAATCGCATGTATTGCCGTAAACAAACACAGCCGTGCAGGTCGCAAAGCCACCGCCAAACGCGGTCCATCGACCTGTGCTTCGGATTTACTCGACCAGATATGAAATCACGCAATGAAATCAGGGATGAACTAAATGCCCATCTGATGCGCTGCGATTTGTGCCCCAGAAATTGTGGTGTCAATCGGCTGAATGATGAAAAAGGCGCTTGTGGCGCGGGCAAACGCCCCATCATCTATCAGCATTTTATGCATTTGGGCGAGGAAATATCGCTTGTTCCGGCATTTGTGATCAATTTTGCGCATTGCAATTTGAATTGTCCCGATTGCCCGGAACGCGCACGATGGAATCATCCTGGGCTATCTGTCGGCGATCCATCGCAATATGCACATGCGCTGGCGCACCATCTGAGCGCCCATGAGTTGCCCGAATCGATCGAATGGATCGGCGGTGAACCTTCGCTCGAATGGCCATTTGTGATGGAAACCAGCTGGATTCTAAAGGACATTCTGCCCGAATGTCCGCCAATCTATTTGAACACAAATGGCTATTTCAATCCGGAACTATTCGGTTTTATGCGGGATGCCATCGACGGCTTCGTATTCGATCTCAAAGCCTGCGCGGATTGTGCCATGCGTCTGTGTGGCGCAGGCGATTACTGGCATGTCGTTACAAATAACATCCGCAGCGCGATTTCCCTGTTTGACAACGACTTGATCATCATTCGGCATCTGGTTGTGCCCGGTCATGTCGATTGCTGCACCAGACCTGTTATCGACTGGTGCCGAAAATATGCGCCAAAGGCGACCTTCAATCTGATGACGACTTACAGATCGTTTAGAGACAGCACCTGCGGTGAAAATGCGTTATCTGCTGCAGATGCTGCAAAAGCCAGAGAATATGCGGTAAATGCCGGATTTGAATCGCTGCTGATCAATGGCGAATATACATGATGTGGCAGCGCGTATTGGCGAAAGCCAATAGCGATGCCGTGTTCGGCGTATCGCACGCAGTGCGATAGACGAACCAGAACGAGCATAACAGTTCAGCCTGGGCCCCAACCCCCTTCTCCGTAAACGGCGAGGACGTTATGCTGTCATTATCTATGGCCAGCACAATAGCTGACAAACGAACGATAACAGGTTGCAATTGCGCGCGTTTTGCCATAATAGCGATTGGACGTTTTTTGAGTCGGGCTTTTATGACGCGAACAGGTCTTTTTGATTGGATTTCTTTGATTTGCCTGATAGCGGGCGGCGGAATCATGCTGTGGGCAGCGCTGAATGCGATAGAGAAAGCGTGGCTGCCAGCGATGGTATGGATGGCGTGTGCGATTGCATTATGGCATTTAAGCTCGCTATTTGCGAAATACGCAATTGCTGCATCGGGCAGACAGAAATAGAGTGAATGGCACTGTGATGTATCGAAATTGCTTGATATTGTTAGGGTTTGTGGCCATTTTCGTTTTGCTGGCTGGATGTCAGGAAACGGAATCGCAGAAAAAAGCGGTGGCGTCACAGATGGAAATGGGCATCTTGCCGCCGCAGACGGACGCATTGATTGCCGAAGAATTTGCGATTTTTATTCACCAGAATCCCGGAATGGGCGATGCTGAAGCAAGAGAAGCATTCGAAACCATACAGTTGATGAGTGCCGAAAAGATGGATCCGTTTGTTGCCAAATGGGCCGAACGGCGAGCATTAAGCCAGCGATGGTTGAAAACACAAATTGAAGATGTCTATGCGCCGTCGACAGTTGACGATAAATTTGCGCAGGCTGCAATCGATGCGTATGCATTTCAAAGCGGGCATCCCGCGTTGGTTACGGCAAGTCATATATTAATCCGCCCAGACAAGACTTCATCGGCAGAACAACGCAAAGCCGCACTTGAAGCCGTGCGCGTACAGCTGGCTGCGAAAAATCAGGTCACTGACGACGATTTGAGGGAAGCTGCACATGTATTGACGCGTGCCGGTTTCAGAACCGATATGAATCCCGATTTGACGTTTCCACGGCATCCGATGACGTCATTTATGGGGGAGCGACTCAACTATCAGGCGGTTGTCGAGCCTTTTGCTGCAGCTGCATTTGCGCTCAGCCAGGACAACCGGCTCAGCGGCGTAGTCGAAAGCGAATTTGGCTATCATTTGATTTTGTTCAAGAGCCGAACCGAAGAAAAAAAAGCATCGCTGCAGCATGACCGCGATTTTATCATTTCGAATATCGTGTCACATGGACGGCAGCTGGCAGTGCGCCAGGAGATAGATCGACTGATGAAATCAGGGGATATCAAGGTCGATGAAGAGCGTCTGGCGAATCTGGCCAAATAAAGCGGTGATCCAATGCCCGGCACGTCTGACGGCTTATTTTTGGCTATGTTTAACCTGTGTGGATATAGCGTTCCACGATACGTGTGAGATACTGGCAAAGCGCGACGAGCATCGAGCGTCGAGTTGGCCAATGCGCACGCATGGCTCATTGCTCAACGCTCGTGGCCGCAAAGCAGAAAACCTTACTTTTTCATATCCACGATCGTTAAACAGAGCCTATAGTATTGCGCGATAAGCGTCTGCGAAGCAATCATGCCTATGCATTTGCCGGCTGCGAAAGATACTGTCGAATCCATCCGGACGACCGCAGCAACGCATTGGCGACATCGGGTGAGGCATAGTGCAGAACAGATGTCTGGAATTCAAATGAGCGCATAAACCCTGCAGTTGGCAACCGCTGAACCTGAACAAACCGGGTCAGTTCATTGATGAGATTCTCCCAGGTATGCTGCTCACCCCAGACACCTTCGAACCAGACAATATAAAGCAAAGTGAGCAACTGAGCGCGTTTCATGCCATAAGTACGCGACTCGTTGGCAATTCTGAGCAACTCGTCGTAGTACCATCTACCAGGCGTGAAGAAGATATTCACCTTGATAACATTTAAGCGCGCGATATAGGCATCCTCGAGATATTCGCATTGCTGAGCGATTTCCTGAGCGGATTTATAGTATCGCTCTGCGCCTGCGAAATCGCCACGGCATTCGGCAAGCAATCCATACTGGCACAAAAGCTCGGGACGATGAATATTCGACTGATGAACGTCAAGCAGCATTTCAGCCTGCATGAAGTTATTCTGCGCCCCATCCAGATTATTTTGATACAGATTGAGAATACCCAGCTGGACATAAAGGCTGACCTGCATCCCAAAATCATCCGTTTTCTGATATTGGGCCAATGCCTGATTTGCCAGGGTCATTGCATTTTCCAACTGGCTGTGCGCCATCTCTATCGAAGCAAGCAAAGCCTGACAATGCGCAATGCCAACCAAATCGTGGAATTCCTTAAATAACGGCATGCTCCGGAGAACAAATTTCTGAGCCTCATCGAAAATCAGCTGATGGATGTTGAGTTCGCCCATTTGCGCCAATCCATTTGCGAATCCGAGCTGATCGCCGAGTCGCTGATAGATCTCGATGGCCGTTTCGTTGGAAGCGTGCGCATCATCCGGTCGCATAAAGATGGCATAAGTCTGCGTGAGAGCAATCAAGGTACTGGCTTCGTCTGCCGTATTGTTCACGGTCTGATAATTGCGCTGTGCAGCAAGAAAACACTCATGCGCATGTCGCGCAGCGCCAAGCGATAAATAGATGACGCCAAGTTCATACAGCGAATTGCCCATCAAATCGAAATTCGCAGCATTGGAGCTGTATTCAAAGGCTTTCTGGAAACAGGCAAGCGCAGCCTGCCAATCGGCTTTGAGTTTTGAGAGTTTTCCCATGCCGAGCAGCAACTTTCCCTGAACATTCAGATCTTCATCCGGCAACGCAGCTTTCGCGTGATTATAATTGGCGCTGGCTTCTTCCAGCTGGTTTTGTGCAAGCGCGAGTTCGGCAATACCACAATAAGCCATTCCCGCCAGCTGATGGTCCCCTACACGCTCGGCCAGGGATATGGTCTTGATAAAATAGTCTCTGGACGGACCAAATTCCGAGAGCCGCAACGTGAGTTCGCCCAGCTGATAATAAATCCTTTTTTGCTCATCGATTGACGAATCGGCATCCAGCAGCGGCAGCATTTCTTCATATAATTTGCGAGCCTTGAGCAGATTTGAATTCTGCAGTGCCGCATTTGCCGCAAACGACAAAAATCGAAGCGCATTCTTATGATCACCGGCCAATTTGAAGTGATGTGCGATATCTTCGAGATCGACAAAGACATCGGTTGAGCTCAGTGCCTCTTTTGTGAGTGCGACATTCAGATGCAGCTCGGGAGGCGAATCGATATTAAAGAAATCGACGATATGGGGATGGATAAATTCGAACGACATTTCGGCTTCCCACTGTCGACGCAAAATACCTTCACGCCGCCAGACTTCAAGCGCACGACTCGTCATATCGAGCAAATTGTATTGTCCATCCCGGCGCAGCAAAGCCTCAACCGCAGTCAGCGAAAACGTTTCGCCCATCAATGCGGCTCTGCGCAAAATCTCACGATACTCATTCTGATGATACTTACGCGTAATCTGATCGATGCGCCGAATCACGATTTTGTCGATCGTATTGGGAATCACGAGTTTTTGCGCATCATCCGTTCCAGCACTCTGTTTTTCGTCCAAAATAAATCGCAGCACGAGGTTCAGATACAGCGGATTGCCTTTGGACAGCGCCATGCATTGATTCGCCATTGGCCGTTGCATTTTCACCACGTTTTCGATAATCGCTGCGCATTCTTTCTTATTCAGCCATGCAAGCTGCATCTCGCGGAAATAGATGTGATCGAGCCGATTCAGTCGCTCCATCAGCATCTGCAGCTCGCGGTTGGCATGGAACGCCTGCGTTCTGTAAGTCGTAATCAGGAAGAACGGGCGTTTCTTGCTCACTGCCGAAAGCGCGAGTTTCCACAACAAATTCAGACTGTCGTTATCTGCCCAATGGATGTTCTCGACGACGAGCATCACCGGAGAAATGCGGGTGAGCAAATCAAAAAACTCTTCGATTCTCAACTCGGCCTGTTCGCGTTCATCGCTGGACTGTCCATATTTTCCGACGATAAAATGCGTCATAAAGGTGACGAGATAAGCATCATTGATATCGAGTTTGCTCAGGGCACGCTTGATCTCGACCTGTGCATCGGAAGCATCGTCAGTCTGTACGCCCAGATATTTCTTCAAAGCAGTACGAACTGCCGAATAGGATGTAAAATTATCGGGCAAATAAGACGAATTAATCAGCGTACCGCGTGTCTGTTCGAGGAAAATATCACAGAATCGGTTAACCAGCGTCGTCTTTCCGATTCCGGTATGTCCGTTCACAGTCAGCACCATGCCGCTGTTTTCGGCCATTCCTTTGCGAATAATCGATTTAAATTCCTCGATTTCATCGTTTCGGCCGACGAAAATTTCCTTATTTGAACTGCTGGCTTCCGAAACGATCCGAGGCTCAGCCAAACTCTTCCATCGCGCCTGCGCCTCGACATCGGCCTTGTTAATTTCGATGCCGCGCGTTTCTTCGTTCAGCTGATAATCTCTCAGCAGCGCACCAGCAGTCTGCGGCCTTTTGAGCGGATCTTTTTCGACACATCTCGAAACCACGTGTCCAAGGAACGTGTCGCGAAATTCTTCGGGAAGCGGCGGCACAGGCTGACGAACCTGCCGCAGCAGCACGTCCATCTTGTCCGTGCCATCCACTGCGCGTTTGCCCGTGAGCATTTCGTGCAAAATCAGGCCAAACGCATAAATATCCGCCGAAGTCGTCGTCCCCTTGCCCATCGCCTGTTCTGGGGCCATGTAGTGCGGTGTTCCCGGTGCCCGGCGCTTATCCGTAAATTTCGGTGCTTCGACCGATTTCCCCTGAATCGTCAGCGTCTCATTCGACAGATTCTTAACAAGCCCGAAATCCAATACCTTTACGAAATCCGGCTCCCCATATTGTACACACAGCATCAAATTGGATGGTTTCAAATCGCGATGCACCATCCCGCGTTCATGCGCTTCACTCAACGACTTCAGGATCTGATTGCTGATATGCAAACATCTGTCATAACTCAGTGCGCCTTCGCTCTTAAGCACTTCGGTCAGCGTCTTGCCATCCAGCCATTCCATCACCAGAAACAGCAATCCCGTTTCGGTCTGACCATAATCATATATCGTAATGGTATTGGGATGCCGCAACTGACTCGTCAGCAACGCTTCCTGCCTGAACTGCTCGATATAATCCGCATTATTGCTCACGACGTCTGGCAACAAAACCTTAATCGCGACCTCACGCCCGAGATTGTCCTGCAACGCCTTATATACCGCGCCAAAGCCGCCCAGACTCACTCGCTGAAGAATCGTATACCGGTCAACCAACCGGTCACCAGGATTCGGAAGTTCAGGTTTTACAACATCAGCCATCTTATGTTTCCAAACTAAAGTCAATCTCGGGAAAAAAACAATACCCCCTCGATTATATCACAACACCCGCGAATTGCATAAATCTTTGCGTACGCATGGGCGCCGTCTATCCGGCTTTGCCGGATACGCCGGACGCTTCGTGCCTATTCGCCAAATGGCGAATACGGCCCGAAAAATCGGAAGACATGCTTCCCCTAAAAAAAAGGCGCTCCCAAACCGGGAACGCCATAGATATTAAAAATCGCGAATTTTTGTTGGGCTGCACAAATTATTCAACCACCACGCAAACGGCTTTATCTTCGACCACATCACATTTCTCAGAACATTCCTCTATCTTCAGTTTGCCATTTTCGCAATATTTGCGCACTTTATCTTCACAAATGCCATCCTCGCTGATGTCGCCGCAAGCTTCCACGACCGGTTCATCCGATACGCAGGTTGCTACGTCTTCGACCAATTCGCATCTATCGGCACATTCCTCAATGCTCAGCTTATCATCTGCACAGAATTTGCGAATTTTACCGTCACAAATGCCATTTGCTGTCACTTCGCCGCAAGCTTCTACGACCGGTTCATCCGAAGCGCAGATTGCTTTGCCATCGTCCGACGATTTACATTCAACTTCACAGTGTTCAACTTTCAGTTCACCGTCCTCGCAATATTTACGGTCTTTACCATCACAAATGCCATCGGCTGTCACGTCGCCGCAAGCTTCTACGACCGGTTCATCCGAAGCGCAGATTGCTTTGCCATCGTCCGACGATTTGCACTCAACTTCACAGTGTTCAACTTTCAGTTCACCGCCCTCGCAATATTTGCGGTCTTTACCATCACAAACACCGTTCTCCGTCACTTCGCCGCAAGCTTCTACGACCGGTTCATCCGAAGCGCAGATTGCTTTGCCATCGTCCGACGATTTGCACTCAACGTCACAGTGTTCAACTTTCAGTTCACCGCCCTCGCAATATTTGCGGTCTTTACCGTCACAAATGCCATCGGCTGTCACGTCGCCGCAAGCTTCCACAGGTGCTTCGGATACACAATCCTTATAGGTATAACCATGTTCATCCACGGCATCTCCGCAAAATGCACCACACGTTCTGAACACCAGCTCCTGGGTATCAACATCGCAAAACTTCAATACATTGCCGTCACAAACACCGAACGCGTCGATATCACCACATGGTTCAGGTTCAACATCGATACAATCTCTTCCCCAAATACCATTACTGTCTTGCGTGAAACCACAGAAGTTTTCACAATTAACCTTCACAAGCGTGTCATCAGCGCCACAATACTTCAGCATTTTGCCGTCACAGACACCGAGATCATTAATCTCACCACACGCCTCAACATCTACACAATCATAGTAAGTTCCCTCTTCGTCCGTGACAGGTCCACAGGCAAACGGGCATATCTTTTTATGGAGCTTGTCATCAGTAGTGCTGCAATATTTAAGCGTTTTACCATCACACACGCCTTCATCAGGAACCTCACCACACGGTTCTAGTTCAGGCGGTTCTTCATCAACACAAGCCTTGAAAACGACCCCATTTTCATCTTGGGTATCGCCGCAGAAATGCTCGCATTCAACGACTTCGAGCAGATCTTTGTCTTTGTCATAACAATACTTCAGCGTATTGCCATCACAAATACCGAATGCATCGATCTCACCACAAGCTTCCTGAGGACGATTCCGACAGCCAAATGTGATATTCTGTTTGTCATCATGCGTAAGGCCACAATAACTGTTGCACTCCAGAACCTTAACCTGATCGTTCTCACAATATTTCAGTGTTTTGCCTTCACAAACGCCCATTTCGCCGATATCACCACAGCCATCGGTTACCGGTGGATTCGAAGCAGAGAGACAATCCGCCTTTCCGGCTGGATTGATTTCGCAAACCAGGCCATATTCAGAGCAATCCGACTGACGCAGCTTGCCATCCACACATCTTTTGGCCAGATTACCAGCGCATTCGCCATCTTCAGTCACATTGCCACATGGCACATCGACATCGCCACTGCCCTTTTTATCCACACAATCATAGTACGTGCCTTCATCATCCGTTACAGGACCACAGGCGATTGGGCAATCCTTCGACACCAGCTTATTCTCTTCATCGCTGCAATACTTTAACGTATTGCCAACGCACATGCCAATGCTGCTGACTTTACCACAGTTGTTAACGACGTCATTGCCGCCAGGACGGTTTCCGCCCACACACACCGCTTTATTGCTCACGATCTCGCAGCCATTGTTGCAAATGGTCTCAACGACTCGCTTATTGTCACACGAAATCACATTGTCATGCTGACAATCTGTTCCATTATATCTGAATGATTCCGGTGTACAACGCGCGCCAATTTTACGGAGTTCCACATCATCATCAGAGCATCCGGCGAATGCAAGCAACGTGGCAAGAATACTCAATCCAACGAGAGCTTTTGTTGTTTTTCTCATAATAACTCCTACAATGAATCTATGTTGCAAAAAATACCTCCAGAATCGACCTGGACGAATTGACCTATTGTATCATGACAAATTCATACCACGTTAGACAAAAAAAACCGCCTTTCGGCGGTTTTGAATGAATCGATATAAAATGTTTAACCAGTATGGATATAGCTTTCACCCCCGATGTCGGGAAGTACAGGCTTATAGCTTGTAGTTGTCTGAGGTGCACCATAAGCCATAAGCTAAAAGCCGCAAAGCAGACTACCTTACTTTTTCATATCCACGATCGTTAAACAGAGCCATAAAAAATGCGCTAATCTGAAAACTTCTCAGAAATTTTTTCGGAAATTTTCTGGAAGAACCCCTTGCTCTCGGTAAATTCAACTTTCTGTGATTCCGCAAATTGTTCAATGAGTTTGCGCTCATCATTATCGAGTTTTTTGGGAATATCAACGCGCAAAACCACAATGAAATCCCCGCGTGAGTCACTCCTGAGTTTTGGCACGCCAAGGCCTTTAATCACAACGCGATCATCCGGTTGTGTTCCTGGTTCCACAGTAATTTTCTTCATGCCATCGAGCGTTTCGACCTCGACTTCGCACCCCAGTATGGCCTGTGCGACATGGATATGCTTTTCACAATACAAATTCACGCCTTCGCGCTGAATCGTCGGATGCGGTTTAACCGAGATGTACACCCACAGATCGCCAGCGGGTGCGCCCTGAGCGCCAGCCTCACCTTCGCCGCGCACGCGTAATCTCGTCCCATCGTCCACACCACCAGGAATGGTAACCGTAATGGTCCGCTGTTTCTCGACACGACCTTCGCCGCCACAGTTGGGACACGGTTTTTCAACCATCGATCCCTCACCATGACATTTGGGGCAAGTCGTCTGAATGCCAAACATTCCCTGACGCATTTGTATCCTGCCCATGCCGCGGCAAGTCGAACACTGAACGCGCTTGGATCCTGGTGCAGCACCGGAGCCCTCACACTTTTCACAAGGTTCCAAACGGCTTAACTTAATATCCTTGTGCGTTCCTTTAACGGCTTCATCGAGCGTAATTTCAAGACTTTGGCGCAGATCATTGCCCTGCACAGGGCCTCCGCCACCGCCGCCGAACAAAGAACTAAAGAAATCCGCACCACCGCCGCCAAAAATATCGCCGAAGTGGCTGAAAATATCATTCATGTTGGGGCCGCTGTAGCCCTGTCCCTTCAGACCTTCTTCGCCATAACGGTCATATATCTGGCGCTTTTCGGGATCGCTCAGCACCTCGTATGCCTCGGAACACTCCTTGAACTTGGTTTCGGCTTCCGGATTTCCTTCATTATGATCAGGATGCCACTTCATCGCCAGTTTGCGATAAGCTTTTTTTATCTCTTTTTCGTCCGCATCGTGCGAAACGCCCAATATCTCGTAATAATCTTTTGCCATCAGTCCTGCTCATTTCGATCGTGCGACAATAAAAAATCTCGCCGCTAAACACAGTCGCGCCAAACTATGCACAACCCGCAGTGAGTCAAGAAAAAATCTGGCTTTGTTACCGGTTATTCTTCTATTGCCCCCAGTCGCGCAACGAGGGGGTAGCGGCGTATTGCGCGAAAGAGACGTGTCGTGACACGTCTCTGAAGCACAATAGCCGCGTAGGGGGAGACTTCCCCCACACAGAACACAAGCCACTATCCTTTTTTGCGATAAGGGTGTTTCAATGGTAAATTCACATCGCGGAAACACTTGAAGTTGTTATGTTTCATACGATTATAGGGAATATGAATAAATTATTCGTTTGTATGACCGTTGCCATATCTTTGATGGGTTGTGCAACCAGTAATAACATAGAAAGTGCTGCAGACCAGGCCATAGAAATTGCGAATTCGGGCGAAGGGCAAATGCGCACCATGCCTCAGGATAGCGATGATGAGGTTTCGCCATCTGAAGCATCGTGGCAAACAGACGAAGCATATCACAATGGGGACGAAGCCTTTGTCGTTTCGGAGGAAGATGCAATCGCTGAACAGACCGGGCACCTTCAACCGCCTGCAGCCACACAACAGGCTGACACAATTGCGGCAGCTGATTCAACAAACAGCGCAACAGCCGATACGGACGATTTTGCCACTGTAACCCAGCAGCTTTCCGGGAACAGGGAGCCACATATTGACAAGGTGATTTACCTCACCTTCGACGACGGACCATCCAATATCACCCCCAAAATACTCGACATTCTTGAACAGGAGAACGTAAAGGCAACATTCTTTGTCACCGGACACCACGAAAACTACGTCTACCTGATTAAGCGTGAGTTTGAGGAAGGACATGCCATTGGTGCCCATTCGTACAGCCACAAATATGAGATCTATACTTCCCAGGAAACCTTCTTCAAAGACCTTGAGAGGCTTCAGAAAGTGATTGAGAAGTATACCGGTAGCCGGACCAGACTGATCCGCTTCCCCGGTGGCAGTTCAAACGACATGTTCAGCCGCTACAATGAAGACCCCAATTTCATGCGCAAGCTATGCAAAGAAGTGCGCCGCCGTGGCTATCAGTACATTGATTGGAATCTATCGTCCAAAGATTCCAGGAATAGTTATGTGCCTGCATCCACGATTGTCACCATGGCATGTCGTGACACTAACCACGACATTTGCCTTCTCCTGCACGACACCTTTGGCAAGGAAAGTACGGTCAAGGCACTGCCAAGCATCATCCAATACTACAAGGAAAAAGGCTACCGTTTCGGCACCCTCGACGTCACATCCGCTGGTTATCATCATATCTAGCGTGTTTCAGGCGCGAGTTCACCAATACGCCCTAAAAGTTCTAACGAACGAAAGGCATTGGAGATAGCCATTTTCCCACTGTTCATCACAGTTCTAAGCTCAGTACGGCACAGTTCTAAGCTCAGTACGGCCAGCATGTGGCTTGACGAAGCGTCGTGATGGCGACAAATCCATACGCTGGCCAATAATATTTACAAACTGAGTTTCTTGCGCCAGGCTTCGGCAAGGAATAGCTCGTCGGGGGTATTGACCCCCATAACTTCGCCGGGATCCTCAGCAACGACGGGGTTCACGGGCATGCCCTCTTCGTTGGCAATCGCAATGATATCGGTGAAATAGTATTCACCGGTGTTGTTGTCGTTTTTGATTTGTGGCAATGCGGTTTCGAGGAATGAAAGCGGGACGCTGTAGATGCCTGCGTTGACTTCTTTGATGGCGATTTGTTCGGGTGTGCATTCGTTGAATTCGACGATGCGAGAGACGTGACCATCGGCGTCGCGGACAATGCGTCCGTAAGCTGCGGGTTCATCACGAACGACGGTAAGACACAGCAACGACTTTTGTGCGCGTTTGAGCATCAGGCGTTTGAGCGTCGAAGCCTGGATGTTGGGCAAATCGCCCGGCAGAATAATCGCATAGCGGGCTTTGAGCTCTTTCATTTTGTCGAGCGCTGAACGCACGGCATCTGCAGTGCCTTTGGGCTCTTCCTGAACAGCGATATGGATGTTCAGAGCGTGACCGTCGCGAGCGAGGTGTGAACGGATATCATCCGACAACAGGCCGACAACGACGATAACATTTTCGATGCCGGCCAGCTGGCACGCATCCAGAGTCCAGTCGAGCATAGAACGATCGGCAACTTTATGGAGTGCTTTGCATTGCATGGAGTGCATGCGCCTGCCTTTGCCTCCGGCAAGGATGACTGCGACAACATCTTTCATGGAATTATCCTACTCTTCATATCGTGCACTTGATGTGCATGTTTCGTGGACATATATGGCAGACAGACACGGCAGCGCAGGCTTTAAACGATGATAAATCCAGGCCGCCAGAATTTCTGAAGTCGGGTTTTCAAGACCTTCGATCTCGTTGAGGTAATAATGGTCGAGAACATTGTAGAGTGGTTCCCAGGCTTTGGCAATATCATTAAAATCAATCACCATACCGGTATGCGGATCGATTTCACCTTTCACAATGATATCGATTTGATAGCTGTGACCATGTAAACGGCCACATTTGTGTCCTTCGGGAACATGCGGCAATCTGTGAGCCGCTTCAAATCTAAATGTTTTTGATAATGTAATCGCCATATCACCTCCACGATTTTATTATATCACGAATTCAGACACCACGTGCATTTGGATCCCAAATTATTTTTTGAAGCTGCAGATTGAGGCGAATGGGCAAGTGCGCATCACAAATCCAGGAAGCGAGATCGGCAGGCTTCAATTCACCCCAAACTGGCGAAAAGTGGATGATCACGTGGTTAAAAGCACCGTACTCATGCAATTTCTCCAAGCACCAGTCGAAATCCCCGCGATCGGCGACCACGCATTTGACTTCGTCGGTCGCACGCCAGGAACGCGCATAGCCGCTCCAAATCTGCCGATCGTGATCCGTACCACTTTTAGGCGGCTTGAGATCGATGATGCGATGGACTGCTTCGGGAACATCGTCAAGCGGCTGAGAACCATTTGTTTCGAGCAAGACGGTTTTGCGCAATTCGATCAACCGCATCATCAGTGCGCAGGCTTCGGCGTGCTGGCACATTGGCTCACCGCCAGTGATTTCAACCAGATCGCAGTCGTATGATGCGACTTTGCCGATGATTGCCTCGATCGGCATTTCACAGCCTTCGTCATAGGCGTAAGTCGTATCACACCATCTGCATCGCAGATTACACCCCGCCAGTCGCACGAAGATACACGGCTGACCTGCGAAACTCGCCTCTCCCTGTATGGAGTAGAAGATTTCGTTGATTCTCATACCAAAACGTCTGCAATGGCTTTAACGCGAGCCAATTCAACCGGATTTCGCCAGTTGCCGTCGACTTTAATCGAGGTACCGACGATGAGACCATCGGTTTTGGCCGCAAATCTGGCGGCATTTTGCGCTGTAATGCCGGATCCAATCACGCCCGGAAGTCCAGCCGGCCGCGCCTGGGCCACATCTTCGAGATGCGCTTCACAACCCGTCGAAACACCGGTAACAATCAGCGCATCCGCGCCACAGAACGCGAATCCGTGCGCCAGATCTTCGAGTCTGGCATCGGATGTGATCGCATGACACGCATGTTTCTTTTGCACATCCGCCCACACTTTAACGCTGGAACCGATATGTTTTCTAAAACGCAGTACTTCGGCAGCCGAAGCATTGATGAGACCTTCGTCGGCAACATGGGCATAAGCAAAAGCTTCGGCACGGATAAAACTTGCACCGGCGCACGATGCAACTGCCATGGCTTCGATATTGGCTGCCGCAAGCACCTGAACGCCAATGGGCAAATCGAATCTCTGGTGGATCCGATCGACGGCGATCGCCATCGCCGAAACGATCTCTGGACCAACATGACCATTTAGATAAGGCAAATCCGCCATATTTTCTACCAAAAGCGCATCACATCCGCCATTGGTCAACGTCTCAGCGTCTTTTAGCGCACAGTCCAGTATTTCTGAAAAAGACAGCGAATGTTCCGGCGTTCCCGGAAGCGCCCGCAAGTGGATCATGCCAATAAACGCACACGAATGCTTTTGATTTTCGAATAACTGCATTTCATTCTCCTATCCAAGTCACGGCCACAAGCCGTCAACCGCCTCTATGATTGATTCATTAAATCGTAACGATTCAGCCCTCTATTGACTTTTCCAGCATAACATGCATGGAATGCAGGCTTTTAGCGGAATGGGGCGCCTGAATGAACGCCATCCAGTGAATGGCGCGAATGTAGAGCCCAGTGAACAAATCAAATGCCACCATAATTTCCTCCGCCCCATTAATGGGGAGGGGGAACGTCACGAAGTGACAAGGGAGTGAGGGGCGCGAGAGACGAAGCGGATTTGATATTGCGAACTGAGGAAAGAGCCCCGGCTGAATTGTTACATTAAATCAGGTGGCACAGTTTCGAATATAGAATTCAGCGTCTCATCGACCTCTTCTTCGGGATGCATACCGCAGGTCGAGCGACGACGCGGGATTAGCAACGTACCGCCTGGCGTATACAGCGACGGATCATAAGCATATTCAGCAGGATTCGATGGATTCGGAATGTAGAACGCCATCGTATCGGCATCGAGCATCAGCTGCAAACTGTCTTTGGGCGGACAGCATGGTTCATACGGCATCTTCTGATTGCGACGCGCATATCGCGATCGCATGCTGGCCAATGTTTCAGGATTGCATTTGCGACGATACATTTCCTGGATATAGAAATTCATCGAATTTTGCAGCCATTTATCGAGCGTTGGCTTTTGACGATGGTTCGCGCCGCGACGCGGATTCGGGATGATCGCCATCAAAAATGCGCATTCTTTCAGTGAAAGATCGATGCTGCGCTTGCCGAAATAGTATTTGGCAGCTTCTTCGATACCATAAATTTCCGGGCCAAACTCGATGATGTTAAAGTAAAGCTCCATGATGCGCTGTTTGGGAATGCGGATAACCGATTCCATCAGCCAGGTATAGAGCACTTCCTGAGCCTTGCGCGATATCGATTTGGTGCGATCGAAAAACAGATTTTTGATGAGCTGCATGCTAATCGTCGAAGCGCCGCGACTGAAACTGCCACGGCTCACATTGCGTTCGAGCGCAGCTTTGATCTGCATCGGGCTAAAGCCTTCGTGCGTAAAGAACGATCCATCTTCGGTCGTCGTAATCAGCTGAATCAGCCACGGATTCAAATCTTCAAAGACAACCCAGTCCGGATAGCTGGCACGAATATCATCCGCGCCCATGCGCGGCGTATAGACTGGGTAATCTCCACGCCATATGCCATAAATGGACGGCGGAATCGTAATCGTGTGCGCATTCAGCGCATTGGGATCATTGACATGCAGTGACATCCCCGTATTCAGCGCCTGAATGCTCTTGTTCATAGGCCAGTGGGTCACCGCAAAATCCGACGATTGCGTGATGGTAAATTTATGCTGCACTTCGGAAAGGCTGTTCAAATAACCGGAAGCGCTAAAATCGAATCCCAGCGTTCCAGACCACTCCAGGCCATCCAGTTCGTTTCTGAGCGCATGCGGAACAGCCTCAAATATCTGCTGCATCTTTTGATCCGGCAACACAGAATGCAGATCAAACTGCCACGATTCGGTCATCTGGGGAACATGCCCTGCGCTGCGTTCTCGTGTCTTGCGATAAACTTTTTCGAGCTTCAGCGAATTCTCGAGCCGTACATCGCCTGATTCAAAAACCAGTGATTTAAAATCGTAGACGTTATTTTTCAGATTTGCAGCAATGTCAAACGTCGCTTTTCCAGTCAGTTCAACAGGATCACGACTCACAGCCTCGCTTGAAAAACGGAACTTATCGACATCGGCCGATCCATTCAGCGTCAAGTTATCTGTTTTCAGGCTGTAGTAAAACCCGACATCCAGGTTGGACGTATCGAAATCAACACTATCTGTGGTCGCCAGAATTTGTGCCAAAGCCAATGTAAAAGCAATCCCCCCCGATTCATTCGTGGAGGCAGCCATTAAAGCATCGAAGATATTGAGCGCGTTCGTTTCTTTCTGGTTCTCGACCATCTTCGCTCGCTGTCTGGCCTGATATTTTTTCATTGCCTCGGTATTGCGAACATCATGGATTGCCAGCTTTCCCTGGGTTTCGTCCGATTTCATCTGATACTGGCCATCAAGGGCAATATTTGCTTCAACAGGCAGCGTCGTATTGAGCGAAATCTGGTAATCGAGCACCTTTCGGATGCTGCGGTATCCGATTTCGAGATTGATATGGTCGACATCCCATCCAGTCGCCGGCAATTTGCGCAAATCCTCGACGACAACTTTGCCATCGGTAATAAACATGCGCTGCGAAAAGAAATGATCCTTGGGCGACTTCTGCTTTTTTGGCGCAGCAATGACGTTTTCAGCCGCTTTCTCTCCTTCCGGAACTTTTTTAAAACGCTTGATGATGCCCGTACCCAGGTTAACAAGCGTCGAACCATCGTCCGTTAAAATATCGTGGATTTCAGGCGAAACGAGTTCGACTTCCTTTAGATAGACACCGCTGACCTTGGTTGGCGGCAATGTCATCAATCGCGCCCGTGCAGATTCAGCCTGAACCAGCGTCCGCTCTTTTTCAGCGACTTTGAGATTTGTGACTTCGAATGTCGTTGGCAACCTGAATATCACGTTGTCAAACGTCACATTGGCGTCGCCCTGCGTGAGCATATCGGGCAACAGGCCATCCTCTGATTTTGGCGCACTTAGTGTAATTTCGCCATCTTTGCCACTGCGAATCCGCCCCGAAAGCGACGAACGATAGGTCGTCGGTGTTCCGGATTCGACGAGCAATGCCGAAATCGATCCATCAACCAAATAATAGACCGCATCGGTTGTTTCGGTCGTGATATGGACTTGATTCGCCGAAACTGCGCCGACTTCAAAATCATCGGTCACATGGATGGGTTCTGTGGTCAATGCCACAGACGAAATTTCAATATCGGGAAACGGCGTAAAATAGCGTTTCCAGGTCTCTTTTTGGGGAGCAGCAGGGGCGGCTTCATCCGTAACCTGTTTCGGCTTAAGCATCCGAATGATATCGTCGAAATTCGTTCCATCTTCGGTACGACGAAGCGATACATTCAAATCGCCCACCCGCACGGATGATATGCTGAAATCGTCGTTAATCGGCAACCCACTCAGATGAATGCTCACGTCATCCACACTGATGCCGATTTTGCTGGGTTCATTGACATCCGATATGGTCAGGTGCCCAATCCGAATGCCCGTAAAACCGGACAGTCTAACGCCTTCAGCTTCAAACGTCCGGCCCGTCTTTTCTTGCGCTTTGCTCAGTGCCTTATCGAGTTCACGCGAAACGACTCCCGGAACGACGACAAACCAGCCCACAACGAGCGCCACGACGATGACGCCCAGTGTGATCAGGATAATCAGGCGAATCCGTCTGCTGTCGGCCATTGTTATGCCTGTTCCTTATTATTTTCGGCTTTTTCAGCCTCAAGTTTGGCTTTTTCTGCTTCGAGTCTGGCAATTTCACTGCGCAGTTCCTCGACTTCCTTCTGTGTCGCCAAACCAAGCTTCGATGCAACACCCGCCTTAAACGCTTCGGATACTTCCTGCGCCTTTGTCAGCGCTGCCATGCCCAAATCCAGTGCTTTTTGTGCCTGCGGCGTCGACAGCAGCTGCTGCGCGCGTTCCGATTCCATCAGCGACATGCCTTTGGTCAAAATCTTGTCCACGATTGCTGCCATACTCTTTTTTACTTCGCTCATGATGCTCCTCGTAAAATGTCAAATCGGGGCACAAACATCCCCGATATCCATTTTACCATGCATTGCATGTTCGTAACACAGTTTTTTTGCAATGCGTTATACAGCCAGCATCGTTGCGCATTCTGTGCTTTGTTTATAATAGTTGGCTCGGCTACTGGCTATCGCCAATACGCCTCGCCGCGCCGGCTATTTCGGCTGCGCCTCAATACACCGGCGCATTTGCTGCAGCTGCTTAGCGGCATATAACGATATCATGCGGTAATTTCATAAAATAGATAGTAAATCACTGTCACTGATATGACGTAACGATTCAGCCATCGACAATGAACGCCGCTAGGCGTTCAATATCAATAGCCCCCGGTTGGAGCCTCAGGCGACTACCGGGGGATCAAAGCGTTTCCCCCTTCTTTTCCCATTTTTTTGCCAGCCCATTGGGCTGGCTGTCTTATCACCCGGCGTTGCCAGGGGATACTCGCCAAAAGCCCTACGGGCTTTAGATAATGCGTTATCTGCAAACTTTGCGTACACCATGCAGCGTTGCTGGTGGCTTAGAATTGGTAAAACTCTGAGTGTACTGAAAAATATACGAGCAGCTGGACTTGCATATCCCCACATCGTCATGTTTAGCTTGAGAATCCAGGATATACGGCTAAACAGTTCTATTACAGCATACGCTTTACCAGCACTCAGGCAGTTTCACCGCGTTCTCCGAATACTCGCTCTCACGTACATATCCTCGGCTCCGGAAGTCACTATCCGATTTATTGAAAAGCCGGTGATCGACCTCATTACGCGTCTGATTTCCCCTGGTAATATTAATATTGTCAGATGTGACATCGACGTTATAACAGCGACCGTCAATAACGACGAGATTCCATGCATGGTTTTCAGGCGTGCCATTGATATCCATCTTGCCGAAGACGATATAGTTGGGAATATCCAAACGATCGAGCAGATATTTGAATGCGCTGGAAATCCCTACACAAACAGCCTGCTGCCCTACGAGTGCGCCATAGGCATTTTGATCGTAAATACCATGCATATATGTCACACTCCGATTCAGAATGTCATGGACATATCTTTCGCGTTCTTCAATTGTGCTGTATTTTTTCGCTTCTGTCAAAATCTTGGCCGCAGCGGCTTCGAGTTCCTGAGTCACCTGATCTGCTGATCCTACAAGGTCATTATATTTAAAAAAGACTTCGGTTTCACCTACCTGTCCATCTTTTGCCGTCGTGTCACTTACAAAGCCATTGATCAACCATGCCAACTCGGGATGGTCAAAAGCTAAAGACTTTATCACACGCTTAATCTTTGTATCGTCAAGCTCTCCTGCAAATTTGACAGACGCCTCTCTTTGTGCCGCCGCTTTATATAATGATGTGTATAAAACCTTTTCATCATCGGCGAGCAACGCATAGTATGACGCAGAACGCACAGCATCGGATGGCGTATATGCTGCAACGCTGGTCTCAGGTGCTGCAACGCTTGGATCAGATGCAACAATGCTGGGTTCAAATGCTGCAATACTGGACTCAGATGCAACAATGCTGGGTTCAAGTGCTGCAATACTTTGCTCAGATGCAACAATGCTGGGTTCAAATGCTGCAATACTGTACTCAGATGCAACAATGCTGGGTTCAGGTGCTGCAATACTGGGTTCAGATGCAACAACACTGGGCTCGGGATCAGGCACTCTGTAGGAAACCTGTGAATCATTGTTGAATGATTGGGGCGAACGATTTGAAAATCGTGGATTTCCAGGATATCTCCGATGGTTCGGCATGGGTCTGTGATAGTATGTATTATCGCCCGGCACATCCGAATACGAAGACAATTCGCGATAATGCCTCTCTGAACGACGATATATCCAAGTTCTGTTTTCGCGGTATTGGTATGATGTCTCAGCACTATCATAGAAACTGTTGGCTTCGTTCTGTTCCCATGCCTTTGCCTCCGCAATTGCCTGCTTCGCCTCTGCAATTGCCTGATTCGACTCAGCAATGGCTTGATTGGCACTGCGTAGAATATCTTCGATTTCTGCATCCAGCTGAGCCGTTTCTCCATAAAATTGCGCAGATTCTTCTGGTACAAAGTTTTGTGCAATTGCAACCGGCGCAAAACCTATCGTGCTAAACAACAAAAGTGAACAGAAATAATGCGATTTCATAGCGGTCTCCCTGGTTATTATTCAAGGCGCAATCCATTCGTCATGGTGCCGATGATGTAAAAACGGTCTATTTTACTGAGGATCAACATATATTTTGGGCAAGTAGCTGTAGTAATCGATTGACTTTTATAAGCCATAAGCCATTCAAATCCACACTTTCGGACAAATATATAAATGCATTTCTGTATCATTCGATACAGAATACATGCTGAAACTGCATTTAATATGCCAATAATTGTGTGTAATTTTTGTTACAGTTCGATGTATGGTAAAGGTGGCCATTACATGACGATTTATGGCTATGATGGCACTGATGTCTATTTTGACGATCCAAATAGCTGGAATGAAAAACATGAAGCCAAGGACTTTGTGAATAAACACGTCGCCAAAGGCATTTGGGTCTTTTAACTTGTTTCACAAAAAGCACCACATCATGTGGTGCTTTTTTTTGCATGCGCATCTCTAATAACAGTAAAAAATCAATAGTTATTTTGGCGCATGTAAAAAGGTGTTGGTGCAATGATTTGGTTCATATCCATATTCAAATGTGGAACAGCACCAACAAAAAAAGGCGGCCAGAGGCCGCCTTTTTTTCTACAAGCAGAATGATATTTGTTACTTATTATTTCTGTCTGGGTTTTTCGGACTCTTAGCCCACGTATCTGGATCGAAATTGAAGTGCCAGTTCTCACTGGAAATACCTGTAAAGCCATAAGCACTTCCATTGTTTGTTACCCATGACTTACCAGTTTTGATGTCCAATGCTTTTCCAGTCATATGGCTTGCCCCACTCGGCGTATGGGTCGGAACCGCAGCATCGCTGTCTTTGACGCCTGCAACACGTAGAGCAAACAGTTCAAGCTGGCCAGTATTTTTGCCCATGCCTGCTTTTGCCATGCCGTGTGAAGAGAATGAGCGGAAAGAGCTACTAATGCCTAAAGAATTCCCAGAATCTTTATTCATTTTATTATATGCTTTTTCTCCGCCAAAGACGATTTTATGGCTGCCACCAACATCTGCGAGCTTGCTACTGTCTATCGACTCCTTGACCTTGTTTATATCAAGAGATTTTTTATTTCTCAGATCTTTCCAAATCTCAGGTGTACATTTTACTGTGTATTTTGCGAGATAGTTGTCAACATTATATCCCGCAGCATCAATGAAATAAACCAAATGTGCAACAGTGTTAGCGCCCCACTTGCCATCTATAGTCAGTTTTCCGGCTTCGACGATTTTCGTAGAATCTGCATTTGCTTTGGGTAATGCAGTCTCTTTTAAAGACCTGTTCAGCAGAGCCTGAAGCGTTTTTACTGCGTTGAAGTTTTTGGCAGATCCATCAGTGATGACATTTCCGACCGTAGCTTTATAAGAGCCTCTGTTCGGCCGTTTTGATTTATCTTTAATAAACGCATGCCCATAAGTAAGTGCTTCATTACCCTCGTAGATTTCATCCTCAGCTAATCCGGCACTAACCAAATCTTTCTTCCAGTCGCCGGATGATGCAACTTCTGGGGTTTCAGGAACAGGTTTGTCTTCCTTACCATCACCGCCACCAGCCGATCCACCACCGGCACCGTCACCGTCATTTGTTGAAGCCCCACCTTTCTTACCCGTTATCACAACCTCGTCAAGCATGGTCGGCATGATTTGTCTCAGGCCGTTGTCCATTGCATATTCGTAAGATTTATCACCGAATTTGCCATCGACAACCAATTTCCCTTTCGTCCCTTTCTGCCACTTGGCAATACTTTTTACTGTGATTTCGTCGTACTCGTTTGTCTTGGCAATGCCGAGATATGTCTGCAGATATTCAAGCATTCCGGGGTTGCGTCTGGTGTTATACTTGATTGCATCTGTAACATCAATATTGGGATACTCAACAGCGGGCGCTGCTGGGGTTTCAGTTGTCTGGGCACCACCAGCTTCAATTTTATCATTTGAACCGTTCAAATTTTGTCCGGCATCGGCTTCATGTTCGGAATTGGCTGTGACTGCACCGGTTGTGGCATTTCCTGTGACTGCACCAGTTCCCGCATTCCCGTTTGCCCTGGCTCTGGCCATCGCTGCGCGATCAATAATTTGCTGTGCCTGTCTTACACAGGGACCGACCGTTTCTGCATAATTCGCTGCTGTTGCATAATTGCCTGAATTGATTCCGCTTGACTGAATGCATTCAAGTGTCTTGGTTGAATCTGCCAGAATTTCCGCGATTTTTGCTTCACGTTTGCTTGCGTCTGGTTCATAGAATTTTGAGCGATAATTTGCTTGAGAGACGAATTTGGTAACGATATTCTTGACAGTTGCACCATGTGCAACGAGGTAATCCTCCAGTGTATCAAAGGTTTTGAAATAATCCTGCATGGAAATTTTTGTTTTGCCACCATCCTGACCAAGTATCTTATATTTATGTCCCGGATTCTCCGGATGATAGGAGCGTTTGGGATCATTATCCACTTTCGTCTTGGTGGCTTCCAATTGCGTCTGAGTCAGACGTTCAGTTGTCCATTCCAATGTATACTTGCCATTGGCAATGTCAGCCTGTGTGGCTTTAACGCCTCCCTGATTGTATCCAGCCCTAAAAGAATAGGCACTTTCAAGCATCCCTTGTCCGGCCGCCAACACCGGATTGTTTGTACCTGCTTTCTCTGCAGCTTCAGCCATCTCAAGAACAAAATCGGTTTTCCTAGTAAGCACGTCATATCGCGCCGTAGGTTTGAGGCCGACCGACTCCTGCCATTCGGCAAATGCATTGATACTCGCCTTGTCGAATTCTTTTGTGTTGAAGCCGAGCTTTTGAAGCAACCTGGTCTTGTTGAACTCACGTTTGCTCTCGTTGGAGTAGGCAGTTTTGAAATCACTGTCGATTAAAGCTTTCAAACTTGCCTCGTCAAAAATAAACTTGCCATCCTGCCCACGTTTTAACACTTTACCAGTGTTCTTGGCCTCCGGCAGTGGTTGGGTTTTCTGTTGGTCCATAGCCCCAACGCTCCCCGCGTTAGCGACTTGAGCTTTTTGTTGCACGGGCCCCTGTGACTGAACAACAGAAGCGTTTCTTTTCTGATAATCCATAACTTTTCTCCTTTTTCGTTAAGTTTACACACACACAAATAAACCCATCATTAATAATATGACTCTTATCTATATGATCAATAAAAAAAATCTTTTTTGCTGTACTATGGCAACGATTCAGCCCCTATCATCCTTATTTTTTGACGGTTCGTCGTAATCTCTTTCATTTGCGCGGCTACGCGCCGAAGGCGGGTAGGGGGCGTGCCAGTCTAAAGCCCACCCACCCGAAGTTCTAAGCTCAAAGCCATAAGCAGGCGACAGTGTATTTCATATCCACGTTCGCCAAACAGAGTCTATTCCCATGCATTTGGGATAAACAGCACCAAAGCAAACCTATTTTTCAGCTCCCGGCCAAGACGTTCCCGGTGCACACGGACACCAGGCAGGCACGTGCGTATCGGCTCCGCCGATAGCACGGGCAGCGAGCCGTATGCGCCGACGGCACATAGGCGAGCGGCAAGGCGTATGTGGGCACGGACGCGGCCTGACGCGCCTGCGCCCACATAGCCGCGCCAAAATAAACACAAACCGCTTGCACTACCCCGGCGAATCGCGTAAAATAATCTGGCTTTTTTGCGACACTCTGCAAAGGATGGTAGAGTAATGGATTTGTTTAGCAAGTTGCCGGACGATGCGCCGGTTACGAGCGATGAGATAAGGAATTCCGCGCTCGTTAGAAGATTACGTGTGCTGCTGCATGCCAGCCCTCTGTATCAGCTGGGACAGTCGGACACGCGGCGCGATGAGGCTTTCCGCCATTACGACACCCTCGTCATTGCCCTGAAAATACTCGATGTGATTGCCGAACGCATGGGCATGGAAATCGAGGCCGACCGCGAATACATCGATTTTTCGCTGGCGCCGTTGCTCGACGCGATGGACAGGCGCGCGGGGCTGTTGCCCGATGTCGAACGGCATGTGCAGATTACCGACAAGGTTTTTGCGGCGCTGCGCAACGACGGCGATGCCCGCAGACCGTTTAAAATTCCGTATTCCGACCTGGACGAAAGCGGCGAACTCGTCGAGCGGCAGCTGGAATTCCGCCTGATTCAGGATGCGTTCGGGCTGAACGGCGATTTGGTGATGCGGCTCACGAATGAGGCCGTCAACCTCAACTTTAATGCGCTGGAGCTCGATCTCGAAGACAGTCAGGCGGCCACCGAGGCCATCGTGCATTCGCAGCTGTGCCGCGGGCAATTCGACGAAGCCCGAAGAAATGCGCATTATGCCGTGCGTCAGTCGCGGCTGTACTGCGACCGGCTTCGCAAGATGCTGCGCGATACACAGCGCGATATTTCGCGCGTCGACTGGGCCGAAAAAGCGCCGAATCTCATCGCCGAGGCCATGGGGCATCTCGAGGACAGACTCGATGTCGAGCACAACATCATCCTGACGGCGACCGACCGCCTCGACACGCTCACGCCCGGCACCCCCGAAAGCCTTGCTGTTGCTCGAATTGTGGCCGCAATTCAGTATTGCGTCGAGACGCATACGGTGCTGCAGCGCGAGCTGATGACGGCGCGTACCACGTTTTTGGACAGCCAGGCGCAACAGGCGTTCGTCGCAGAAAATATCTCGAAAATGCCGGATTTGATGCGCGAAATCGTCGAACCGATGATGGCCATGTCGGTGACCGATGTGACCGCAATTGCCGAAAAGACGATTCCGCATCTGATGGCGCCCAAAGTGCCCGAGCAGGTATCGCTGTGCTTTTTGTTCGATGGGCTTTTGCGCCCCAAACGCGCGCTGCGACGCGATTGGATCGATATCGAACCGTTCGAGCCCGACCATCTGGCCGGCGATATCGCGCTTTATAGCGAAAACGACCGAAAAATCGCCGAACACCTGCTGCAGAGCGTCGTGCACAAGACTTCGCTTACCGATTTGCTCGCCTACGCCCGCACGCAGAAATTCACGCATGCGCAATGCGCGGTTATCGTGCTGCTCGTGATGCAGCATTTCGATATCGAAAGCACCGAAAAGCCGATCGTCCGCGTCGAAAAATCGGGACAGCTCCTCGTCGATACCGAATTCTACGGCGACGATGTCTGGCTCGAACCGATTGAATCATTTTAAATAAGCAATGTCCGCCCGGGAGTGGAGATGAAGATATATCATTACACAATTTACAGCTTAGAGCTTTGAGCTTTGAGCTTTGAGTGATCATTGAACTAAGCTCCAAGCTCTAAGCTCCAAGCTCCAAGCTCATAACAAGTCATCCATTCCATTGTCGGGAGACAGGACTTTAATACTTTTAAGGAAATATCATGTCGCTGGAACTAACAGATGTTTTTCGGGCAGCCACGCTGATTCAGTGGGGATTGCAGCCGCGCGTGCGACCGATACAGAATACCGAATACCGCGAGCTGATTCGCGAATATCTCAACCGCAGTGAATTTCGCGATGTCGTGGCCGAAATGAGCGACGGTCTTGGCCTTTACGTGCTCAATGTCAGCGAGCATGGCATCGTGCTCAGCCCGCGAGAAGGGAGCGTGTTCTGGATGAAGGCGTCGGAATTCCGGTCGAGCAATTCGTCGGCCGACGTCCGTCTGCTCGACGGCCTCATCCAGATAACCATTGCGGCGACTGTATTTCCGCGAGCCCGCGATCTCGAGGACGACGTCAATCGCCCGCGTCCGCCTGTGACCGTCGACGAAGTGGACGATTCACTGCGCGGAATTTGCGCCCGTCTCAAAGAGGAATTTGCCACGGTCGATCCCAACATGGACGATATCCGCACAGGACTTTACGATGCGTGGCGTGTCTACGACAACATGCAGTCGGTGCGCGAAACCAAGGACGGCCGCGAGGCGCGCAACACGACGTCACGCTTCATCCGATACAACCTCGAGCGCCTCAAGGAATTCGGCTGCTTTACCGAAACGCGCTACGCCGGCAAACAAGCCTGGCAACCCACCCGCCGCTACAACGTGCTCGTCCAGGAACTCGCCGCATCGCGCCTGTTCGACGAAGTGATGAAAATCAAAAACGCCGGCAGCGCCGACGATCTCGAAGATGTCAACGAGCCGCTGCTCGACAGTGAGCCCGTCTCCGTCGAGGATTGGGGCCGCGAATTCCGCGACGATTCGGTCGAAATCGATCCCATGGGCGACGCCCTGCCCAAAGATGGCGTCAAACGCAACGATTTCGATTCGATTAACGATGTCGGCGGTCTGGGCGACGACGAATCAAACGATTCATCCGATGAGGATGTTTAGGTAGGGGGCAATGCCCCCTGCGGCGCTATTTGCAAGCAAATACGCGCCTACCCCCGGCGGCGCTATTGCATACGCGCCGCAATGATTTGTTTCCCGGTTTTACAAAATTCGATGAATTTACCGGGAATTCGGTTTGCCATCTCCACCAGCACCCTGAAAGGGTGCCATATCACAGCCCGGGGTGAGCGCAAAGCCCGTAACCCCGGGAATGAGGATTGCCCATAACCCAGTCCCCCTCCCCGATGGGGAGGGGGATTTAGGGGGTGGGGCCATCAAAATACAGGAAAACCATGCCAAAACTCGCTCGTTTAAGATTTGTCTCGATTGGCCATCCCAATGCGAGAATGCAGGATTTGACGCTGAATCTGACGGATCAGTCGGGAGTGCCATCGGATTCGACGATATGGCTTCGAAATGGCGGTGGAAAATCGTCGATCCTGAGCTTGTTCTTCGCGCTGCCGCGCCCCAATCGCCGCGATTTTCTGGGCAGCCGCGCAGATGCCCGTCAGCGCCGCATCGAAGATTATATCCTCACGAACGATCGAAGCGTCGTGGCGGCCGAATGGACGCTCGATACACAATCGCTGAGCGAGGAATTTGAACCTGCGACTTTGCCGCGCTTTTTAACCGGCGTATTTTATGAATATGCCGGAGGCAATCAGGAGAGCCTCAGACGTTTGTTCTTTAGCGCCCGTGTGAGCGATGCGGTCGAAGAAACGCTGATTCCAACGCTGCCCATCGATATGCCGATGGCCAATGGCGGCGTCGGCCGCCGAACGATGATGTCGTTCCGCCAGCAATGGCGGCAGCTGGCCGATGAACACCCAAGTCTGCAGTTCTATTGCACCGAAAATCAGAGCGAGTGGAGCGAAAAACTGCAAAGCGCGGGGCTCGATCCCGGGTTGTTCGGCTATCAGCTCATCATGAACAGCCGCGAGGGTGGCGCCGATGAATTGTTCCGCTTTAACAGCCCCGACGATTTTATCGACTTTTTGCTCGAGCTCACGGTCGATCCAAGCCGTGCCGATGGCATCACCGAAAACCTCGAAACCTACCGCAAGCAGCTGCAGCGCCGAAAGCATGAGCTGCTGCCCGATCTGACGCTTTCGACCGGATTGGTGGAGCGCCTCACGCCGCTGGTAGAACTGCATGATCGCCGTTTGCGCGTGATGGAGGAAGCTGGAAGACTCACCGATTTGCATACACAAATCCGGCAGTCGATCGAATCGCATACCGCCGCCTTTGCAGCTCAGGAACAGCTCAAAGCCGAAGAAATCAAAACTTTGCGCGTGAGCTGGAACGATATCGATGCGAAAGTCCAGCGCGACCGCGCGATTGCTGCTGCCATTGCCCTGCGGCTCGCCGAACAGGATGTCGAGCGCGCAGCCCAAAAAGTCGAATCGCTCACCGAAGAAGTCGAACAGGCCAAACGCGACGAAACGATTTGGCGTGCGGCTTATCCTTACCGCGATTATGTGATTGCACAAAAAGACGCCGAATCTTTCCGCGAGCGTTTGTCGGGAGCCAAAGACGACCGCGAACCCCTGATGAAGAAAATTACCGCAGTTGCTTCGGATTACGTTGCAGCCATGCGCCATCAGATTAACGAACTGCAGGCACAGCGCGCCGAAATTCGCCAGAAATACGACGCCTGTGACGAAGACAGCCGTCAGCTCGATGCCGATGCGCTGCGCCTCGAACAAATCGCATTTGCCCTCGAATCCGAGAGCAAAAGTTATCAGAAAAATATCGAAGAACGACACCAGAAATACGAAAGCCTGCGCAAACTGGGAATTTTGCAGAACGACGAAACGCCTGCTGCAGCCCTGGCCCGAACCCAGGAAACACTGAAATCCCGCAAATCCAAGCTGCGTTCGCTCGATCGCAGCCGCGAGGGAAATGCGGAACTCGAAGACAATTACGCGCAGCAAATTCTGGATTTGCAAAAGAGCACAGCGACCAAAAAAGCCGAAATTGCTGCACTTGATCGCGAATATCAGAAAGGTCTCGAAGCCCGCGAAAAACTTGAGTCTGATATTCAGTTTTTGAGCATGCTCGAGCTTTCGGAAATCGACCTGGATGAAGTTGCCGACGATACTTCGGCGATTTTGCAGCGTCGGGCATCCGAACAACAGGAACAGGCTGCAAGACTGCGTACCGAAGCCGCTTCGCTCGAACGCGCTCGCGTACACATCAACGAACGCGGTCTGATGCCCCCCTCGGTCGAGGTCGAATCACTGCTCGCTTTCCTCGGTCCAAAAACTTCGGCAAAATCAGGCTGGACCTGGTTGAGCGAGAATTTTGAAGATCGTCCGGAAGAAAGGGAAAGACTGGTCCGCGCCTATCCTGCGATTGCACAGGGCATTATTGTACCAGCGCGGGAATTGGAGCGCGTGCGACAAATCATCGAGTCCAGCCCCGACAATATTCCGCAGCTCCCGGTGACGATTTCGACACCCGAAGCTTTCGAAGTCATCCCCGAAGTTTCGGCGCGCTATCAGTGCGTCGTCGGGCCAAAAGATCACGCCTGGTTCGACAAAAATGATGCGCAAAAAGCCCTCGCAACACTCGAAAAACGCCTCAGCCATATCAACGACGATATCCAGAAAACACTGCAGGCACAGGATAATTACATCAATGCCGCGATGAAGTTCAAAGCCTTCCGCAGCCAGTATCCACGCGGATGGTTCGCATCGACCAAGGCTAAAATCGCCCAGATGCGCGTGCGTTACGAAGACGACAATGCGCGCCTCGAAATGCAGAACGATGAAAAACAGCGCCTCATCGACAAGAGACGTGCCGATGAACGCGACACCACGCGCTTGAACAACGATATTCTCGGCCTCGAACGCGCTTGTGAACGACTGAGCGAATTCGTGAATCAAATCGACGATTCAGTCGATACATGGCGTGCCGCAGCAGACGAAAAACTCAGCCAGAGCCAGGTAAAACGCAGCGAAGCCGAAGGTCTGCGGCTGCAGGCACGACAAAACCGCGAACGCGGCAAACAGATTCTGCAATCCGCCGAACCCGTCGCTTCCCAAATCAGTTTGCTCGAAAACGAGATTTCACGCGTTAAATATCTGCCGAAATCGCCCGAACCAAAACAGGGCAATATCGAAGAACTCAAGAGCGAATATGCCAGAATCCTCGATCGCATCGAACGCGAATATTCTAACAACGAGCTGGTGCGCAGCCTTGAACAGGCCGAAAAACAGGCGACCAATGCGCGAAAACAGGTGCTGCATCTGATCAAGGGCATCGTGAATATCGACGAAGTCCGCGAAGCCGTCGAATCGCTTGTAAATCCAAACGATCTCGAAGCCAATGGTGAACGCGCGACCGAGATGCTGTCTGTTGCGACGACGCGCAAAGAAAAAGCGGTTGCCGAGCTGAGCAAATGTGAATCGATGCGTCAGCAGCGCCAGAACGCATGGTATGGTGCCGGAAAACCATCGCTTCCAGACGATCTCGCCAAAAAGATTTCCCAGGAACTCATCGATAAATACGATAAACAGGCATCTACCGGAACTGACGAACTCAGACGCATCGACGAAGCAATTCGCGAATGCGAACGCGTCATCGCCAGCGCCAGACATTCGCGCGAAGCGCTTGCAAAGGATCTCGAACGTTTGAGCTCGGTGCAGCGCAGCCACGCGAATTTCCTCAAGGCAGAAGCTGCAAGTACGGATCTGCCCGATATCGAACCTGCCGAAATTGGACATGCCATCTCGGATCTCGAACTGCGCCTCGAAAAATATAAAGAAGCACACAGCGGTTTGGATGGCGCCCGCAAAACGGCGGTTGCCAATATCCGCAAGTGGGTCGAAGACGAACAATTCGCCGAGCTTCAAAACCGCATCATTCCTCAGTTCAAGTCGCTCGATCCCGAGTCGCTCGAAAGCTCGGCAGCTGAATACCGTGAACACCTGAATATTCGTTTGCGCGAGCTCACCGCAACGCTCGAAGAAATGGAAAAACACCGCAGCATGCTGGCCAAATTCCTGCTCACTGCTGCAGATGATGGTTTGCGATTGCTCAAACTGGCGGATTCCGCGAGCATCGTACCAAAAGAAGTCCCGGATATCGGTGGTTCGCGATTCCTGCGCATCACGACGAAAGAATCGACATCTCAGAGCGATCGCCTCGAACTCATCCAGGAACTGGTCGATACGCTCGTCGACGAAACGACGCTCCCGACCGGCGTAAAGCTCATTCAGCGCGCCGTTCGACAGATTGCGCGTCCGTTCAGCGTGCGCGTGCTCAACCCCGATCCGGCGTCGCCACAGCACCTCATCGATATCATCGATACCGCCCGATTCTCCGGTGGCGAACAGCTCACTTGCGCCATTCTTCTTTATTGTACGCTCGCCAACGTGCGTGCGCGCACGCGCGGCATGAACCGTCAGCCAACCAGCGTTCTCATTCTCGACAACCCGATTGGACGCGCCAGCCGTACCGTGTTCATCAATATGCAGCGCCAGTTCGCAAGCGCGATGGGGATCCAGCTCATTTATACCACGGCAGTCAACGATCTCGAGGCTTTGAGCATCCTGCCCAATGTCGTGCGTTTGCGCAACGAACGCACCGATCTCAACCGCGGCCACCGTTTGCTCGAACACGATGTCGAAATCTCCGGAAAACTCGAGGCTATCCGCGTGGCTCAAACCGTGCGTCCCAAGCTCAATGATGAGGATGACGAGGAAAACAAATGATGAAACGACGTAACGAAATGGCGATTATCGTCAAAACGATTTGTTGTCTGTGCTTTGCCGGATGTGCTGCGCTTGCTGCCGGATGCAGCAACGACAGCGGATCGCATGTCATCCATGTCGATTTTAACAACTGTGAGCCCGGCGAAACGCAGTGCAGCGTGGATCTGCACTCGACGCAGAAATGCAACGATAAAGGCGAATGGGAAAATTCCGAGCTTTGCCCTGCAGACAAACCCATTTGCAACGCTGATTCCGGACTTTGCGAATCCGCTGGTGATGGTTGTGATCCCGGTCAGAGCAAATGCGATGACGCTACGCATCAGGCTACATGTGGCAATGATCATAATTGGAAAGTCGAAACATGTCCCACCGACAAACCAAATTGCAATTCGGATTTGGGACGCTGTGTGCCTGCAGGATACGAATGCGATCCCGGCAATAAAGAATGCGCAGACGAAGAAAATCTCAAGACATGCGGAGATGATCATAAGTGGCATACCACACCCTGCCCGAATGACAAACCCAAGTGTTCTGGTGCTGTTGCCGATTGCGTGGACGAATCGTTCGAATGTGATGCAGGTCAATACACGTGTTCCGACGATCTCAAAGGCATTAAAACATGCGGTGAAAACAACAAATGGGCTGCGCCGGTTCCTTGTCCCGCCGACAAACCCGTCTGTGATGGCGGAGCCGTTGAATGCGTCGAGATCGCGACCGAATGCATTCCCGATGATTTTGAATGCACCAATACATCCACTTACCACATCTGCGGTTTTGACGGCCGCTGGCAGACGGACGAATTTTGCCCGGTGGATAAGCTCATGTGCAGTGACTCGGAGAAAAAATGTCTCTCGGAAATATGTGAACCCGGTGCAAGAGAATGCTTTGGTGAAGACCATTACCGCGACTGTGCTGGCGATGAGCACTGGGGCGATCTCATTCAATGTCCGGCAGACACGCCGGTTTGTGACGCCACAACGAACACTTGTATCAATCCCAACCCGGTCGTATGCAAGCCCGATACCGATTTCTGTTTTGGCGGTAATTCCGAGTCCGCCGCCATGTACCATTGCACCGCCGAAGGCACCAGACCCGAGGAACCCCTCTATTTCTGCCCAGATGTATGCAACGACGAAGGCACTGCATGTAAACAGACCAAATGCACGCCCAAAGATGTCGAATGCACCTCGGACAAAAGTGGCGTGATGACGTGCAAAGATGACGGCACATGGGATCTCGAGAATATCCAGAAGTGCCAGCTCGGTCTCTCGTGCAATAGCGACACCAAAGAATGCGAATGCACTCCAGGCGAGCCGGTTTGTACAAATATCGGCAGCAAGTCCGAAGGTCTGTATCAATGCGATGCCAAAGGCCATGTCGGTGCGCGCATCGAATGGTGTACATGTACAGCCGATTACAAAGCCTGCAAGTGTGATGAGGCATCCGCACATCGATGCCAGGGACAAAATAGTATGATTTGCAGAGATGGCGCATGGCAACTTGACAGAACCTGCGGCAGAAGCGAATTCTGTAACAGCAGAATCGGCGGCGTCTGTATTCCAAATGCTACTGCTGGCGGCATTTGCAACGCAAATGCTTTGGTATGCGACTATAATACAATTTTATCATGCGAAGATGGATTATATACAAAAGCCGGTTTGGGATGCGAACTCAATGAATATTGCCATATAGGCATGACGGACACAGGTATTTCCGCAAAATGTTCATCGACATGTAAAAATGAATCTTTCTGTTCTATAGAAGGTGTCGTCAACTGTGATGAAGCAGGCAAAGTAACTGTAAAATCCTGTCCCAAATCCTATAATTGTGTGATGAAACCTACTGCCACGCCCATCCCCGAACAAGTTCTATACAAACCGACCTGCGAGTTCATTAATTGCAATGAAGGTGAGTTCTATTGCGGTGATGAGCACGTTTTATCAGTTTGTAGAAATAATGAACTCGTCAAACTCGTCAAGTGTTCAGATTACAATATGCCATGCGTGAGTGGAAAAGACGGCGGCTGCTTTGCAGTTCCTATTTCCGCGCCATTGCCCTAAGGTCGCGGCCTGCCCGCTTGCGCTTCGCACGGCCTGCGTTCGGGGCTATTGGCCTTCGGCCAATACGCCCCTTTTGCCCTGCTATGGCTTGCGCCATACGCAGGGCTTTTTCTTTTCATTTCACACCAAAAATCAGATACACTCCCTTTTGTACTGACGTTCCGTGGAACGTCTCTCTTCCTATATTGCGCATTTCCTAATTGCGAATTGCTAATTATAAATTCCCCCTCCCGCCCCTCGCCGAACAACACCGCATTGTGGCGAATGTTGATGCGGGGTGATCGCCAGCGAACCCAAATCCCTCTCCATACTGGAGAGGGTGCCGCAAAGCGGCGGGTGAGGTAATTTCTAATTGCTAATTGCACATTGCACTCTGTATGCAGGCATTCGCGACATTCTGCTAACTGCGCGGAACAAGGTCTACCGCGCCGCAAATTCGGAGATGGTGCAGGCCTATTGGAACATCGGTCGGCTTATCGTCGAGCATGAGCAGAATGGAAACACGCGCGCTGAATATGGCAAACAGCTACTTCAGCAGTTATCTGAGCGACTTTCCGCAGAGTTTGGGAAAGGATTTTCAGTGCGAACGCTTCAACAGATAAAGAAATTTTATGCCATGTTCCCAAATGCGAACACACTGTGTTCGCATTTGACCTGGTCGCACTACCGCCTGTTGCTCAAAGTCGAAAACGAAGCCGCTCGCACCTGGTACATGAACGAGGCCATTGCATCGGCATGGTCGAGCAGACAGCTCGATCGCCAGATTTCTACACTCTACTACGAGCGTATTTTGGCCAGTCGTGATAAAGCACCTGTAAAACAAGAAGCTGAAGAAAAATGGCCCCCCTCAAGGCTGAGGATTTCATAAAGAATCCATACGTACTGGAATTCCTTGACCTAAAAGACTACCCCGCACTTCGGGAAACAGAACTGGAACAAGCGCTCATCGACAAAATACGCGACTTTCTGCTTGAACTCGGACGCGGTTTTTGTTTCGTAGCAAGGCAAAAACTCATGCGCTATGACGATGAGGATTTTTATATTGATCTGGTGTTCTATCACAGCATTCTCAAATGCCATGTATTGATCGATTTAAAAATTGGAAAACTTTCCCATGCAGATGTCGGACAGATGGATAGCTATATTCGTATGTTTGATGATTTATATAAAAATGATGATGATAATCCGACAATTGGATTAATTCTATGCTCTCAGACGAATGAGGCGGTTGTTAAATACTCAGTATTGAATGATGCAAAGCAAATGTTTGCTACGAAATATATTCCCACCCTTCCGTCAGAGAAAGAATTGCAGGCGCAGATAGAGAAAGAACGCAAAATAATTGAAAATTCATTTAAAGAATAAATCCCATCCTCGCCGAGCAACGCCGTCACTGCACAAAGACTAAAGTAACTAAAATTTGCATTCCGCCATTGCGCTGCTACAATTCAATTCCAGATGATATACCCATCACGTCGATGGGTTGGTTTTGGCTTTATAAAAGGAGAATAACATGAAAAAATTAGCATTCTTTTCCATTTTGGCGCTTGCGATGACAGCTTTTGCCTGCGATGATTCGGACAAAAAAGGAGGGGAAAACAATGGACCGCAGGATGAATGGACTGGCGGCACAGTCGAACAGAAAGCGGACTTTTTCATTAAGAAAGCAGCTGAAAAAACGTTGGCATGTGCTGAGGCAAATGCCAATCATAATATTGCATCCGACAATATGGATGTATTGAGAGAGAATGCAAAAGGTATATTATCTGATCCGATGATGTTGGAGGACCCCTATGCATCGTGTATGTCCAAGATGGCAGATTATTTCGAATGTGAAGCCAGTCTTGACTGTGATGGACTCTTCAAAATCTGGAGCGAAGACGAAGAGGATTACGGCAAATGTGAGGCGGCTAACGAGGAATGGGAAACTTGCATTGAGAATGCCAGCCCAATGAATCTGGATCAACTTGTGGATGATTACAAGGAAATGGATAAAGCCATTGCAAAGAAAGAACTGGAATGTGCAAAAGCGATTTCCGATTTCGATGCAGATGCACTGGAAGACATTAACAACAGAGCTGACGGCAGTGAAGATTATACCTATGTTTGGACAAAACCTTATCGCGTTTGTTTAAATTCGTATGTGAAATACAATGAATGTAAAACCAAACTGAGTTGCGACATCTTAATGCAATTCTACGATGGTGAAGATAACCCCAATCATGGTGATTGTCAGTCGTTAGCAGATAAAGTTACAGAATGTATGGATGACACTAAAAACGTCGCAAGTGATGTCGAACAATTGTGTCTGGACAGGAGCAGCTGTAAAAATCACAATGGAGAGGTTAACCATAACACTAAAGATGAAATCTTGATGTGTGCAGATGAAGACGAAAAGCTCACAGACGCCAATTGCAGATCGGCCAAGAATGCATATTATACCTGTATAAAGAATTTGGATAAATCACCATGTGAAGTCATCAGTGTCGAGGATTGTGCAGAACAACTGGCAGCCGAAAAAACCGCCTGCAATCCGGATGCTTAAGAGGCTGTTTAGTATCATTCAACAGCACGCTGAAAGCGTGCAAGAGTACAGCCCGGGGTAAGCCCGAAGGGCGCAACCCCGGGTAAAGGAATCACCCCCAAATAGCACCCTGAAAGGGTGCAAGAACAAAGGAATTGCGCATGTTTGCAATGATACTAAACAGGCTCTAAGTGCTAAATGCCGGAAACGGTTTAAGAATGATTTTCATGCGGCTTCATGCCGCTTTCACCGAGGGTGTATGCACATTCGAATGCCCTCGGGATCAAATGCTATCCCCCTCCCACATCCGATCCACCACTTGACAAATCTCATCCGTGACTAACATTCCGGTTCAGTGACAGAAATATCTGTCAGATGAATGAATTGGAGGTGTAAGATGAGATTTGACAAATTGACGATTAAATCAAGGGAAGCGGTTGAAGCTGCACAGCGATTGTGTGCGACGAATCAAAATAGCGAGCTGACGAGTCTGCATCTATTATATGCATTGTGTGAACAGGGCGGTATCGTCAGTTCGATACTCGAACGCATCGGTGTGAAGACCGAAGCCGTACGCGTTCAGACCAAAGCAGCGATCGACAAGCTGCCGCGCGTGAGCGGTACCGATGCTGGTCTTTCGCGCGAATTAAATGGCGTTTTCGAAACCAGCCAAAAACTCGCCGGCGACATGAAAGATGAATATGTCTCGACCGAGCACTTTATTCTGGCGATGGTGCGGGAGCGCTGCGAAGCGCACGATGTCTTGTCGCCGCTGGGCGTGAAATACGAAGACCTGTTGCATGCGCTCGTCGATGTGCGCGGCAATCAGCGTGTGACGACCGAAAATCCCGAATCGACGTTTGAGGCACTCAAGCAATATACCCGTGATCTGACCGAAGATGCGCGCAAGGGCAAGATCGATCCGATCATCGGACGAAACGAGGAAATCCGCCGAACGCTGCAGGTCTTGTCGCGAAAAACCAAGAACAATCCTGTGCTCATCGGTGAGCCTGGCGTTGGTAAAACCGCAATTGCCGAAGGTATTGCGCAGCGAATCGCGGCTGGCGATGTTCCCGAATCGCTCAAGAACAAGCGCGTTCTGGCGCTCGATCTGGGGCTGTTGGTTGCAGGCGCAAAATACCGTGGCGAATTCGAAGAACGACTCAAAAGCGTCCTCAACGAGATCACTTCGAGCAACGGCGAGATCATTCTGTTTATCGATGAGCTGCATACGCTGGTGCACGCGGGTGGCGGCGAAGGTGCCATGGATGCATCGAATATGCTCAAACCGGCACTGGCTCGTGGCGAGCTGCGATGCGTCGGCGCGACAACGCTCAAGGAATACAAGATCATCGAGAAAGATGCAGCGCTTGAACGTCGATTCCAGCCAGTCATGGTCGA
>JAEEGL015935740.1_pt1 | contig 41327 bp, 24 predicted proteins | sample 9134231 | NCBI WGS metagenome assembly JAEEGL01 (sample SAMN16246548, study PRJNA631951) | gut metagenome | biome: gut microbiome; feature: rumen; material: fiber-attached | host: Bos | place: Iran: Karaj | collected 2018-10
AACAGCACGGCCAGCCCTGCGACCACCAGGGTCAGGAGGATCGCGACGATCGGCGGAATGCCGTTTGCATTTTTCTTCATGTTCTCTCCTCCTTATACCAGTGCTTTCTGCTTCTTGGACACGCCGAGCTGCTTAAAGAATCCGATAATGACCTTGCCGAGACCTTTTAAGAAGGCGATGCCGTGGCCGTTGATGATGTCCAAAATGCCGTCGCACATCTTCTGTGAACACATGCCGCCTGCCATCTTGCCGATCGCGCGGACCGGCATGTTGTAGATGAAGGTGATATTCAGATCGGGTTCTCCCTTCTGAATGGACTTCTGAAGCATGCCGTCCATGATCTTCCAGATCAGGCGCGCCTTCAGGCTCTTCGCGTAATAGAGCTGCGCGATCGCGTCGTTCGGCTGGATCGTGCCCGCCCATTTGCCGTCCGGGATCTCATGGCCGAGAAGCGTCTCAAATTCTTCGTCGGAGACCTGGAGGATGCTGCCGGAAACATAGCTTGGAAGTTTCGTGAGATCTTCGCACTTCGGAGCGCCGGTGCCGGCGACTTCGACCGTGCCTGAAAGCCTGATGTCGGCAACGCTCGCACCGATCAGGATCTCATAAGCGCCTCCGTCGATCTCGAACTTGCCCGTCAGGTCGTTCCAGTAACGGAAGGCCTTGTCGTCCAGTCCGATCACGACTTCCTTCTGCTCTCCGGCTTTCAGGAACACCTTCCTGAAGCCCTTGAGTTCCTTCGCGGGGCGGTAGACCGAGGGGTTCTTGGCATGGACGTAAAGCTGAGCGATCTCCGCGCCGTCCATGCCGCCGGTGTTCCGGAGCGTGAACCGGGCTTCCTTGTCGCTCACCTTAAGGTCACTGTATTCAAATGTGGTGTAGGAAAGGCCGAAGCCGAAGGGGAACAGCACCGGGACTTGAGCGGTCTCGTAGTAGCGGTAGCCCACGTACAGGCCTTCACGGTATTCGACGGAACGTTCCTTTGCGGGGAAATACGGCGCGCTGGAGCAGTCTTCGTACTTGACCGGGTAGCTCTCGCTGAGCTTGCCGGAGGGGTTCACTTCGCCGAGGATGACGCGGAGCACCGCGCTTGCTCCGGCCTGGCCGCAGAGATAGGCGTGGACCATGGCTTTGCACTGTGAGAGCCAGGGCATTTCCACGCTGGAGCCCGCGGACATGACGATGATGACGTTCGGATTGGCTTCGGAAACCGCTTTGAGGGTCTGGATCTGGCATTCGGGGATCGCCAGCGTCGAACGGTCAAGACCTTCGGATTCACTGATCTCGTCGAGGCCGAGGTACAAAAGCACGTAATCGGCTTTCTTCGCGAGCTCGGCGGCTTTCGCCATCATCTCCGCATCGGGCTTTCCGTGCCGCGGATAGCCTGCCTCGAAGCCGGCGACGTCCAGATCAAAGTTTCCGATGACGTCCATCGTGTGGTCGAGCTTCGTACAGTTGACGACGGAGGAGCCGGCGCCCTGGTAACGCGCCTTCCTGGCAAATTCACCGATGACCGCGACCTTGCTGCCTTTTTTAAGCGGCAGAATATTCTCTTCGTTCTTTAAGAGGACGATGGACTGCTCGCTGGCCTTCTGGGCAAATGCATGATGCCGGTCCACGTCGAACGGAATGCCCTTCAGGGGATCCACGGCTTTGCGTGTCGAAAGCATCACGTCCAGCAGTTCGTCGACGCGGACGTCTATCTCCGCCTCGGTGATGCGGCCTTCTTCGACAGCCTTCATGAGCTGTCTCGGGCTGTCGCCGCCGGTGGAAGGCATTTCCAGATGGCTGCCTGCCCGGACGCCCTCGGTGAAATCATTGTTCGCGCCCCAGTCGGATACGACGAAGCCGTCAAAGCCCCAGGTGTCTCTGAGGATCTCCTGCAGAAGGTGCGCATTTTCATTGGCGTAGACGCCGTTCACCATGTTGTAGGAAGACATGATGGACTTCGGGTGTCCTTCACGGACGGCGATCTCGAAGTTCGTGAGATAGATCTCGCGGAGCGTCCGCTCGTCCATGACGGAGTTGGAGGCCATACGCCTGAGCTCCGTGTTGTTGGCGGCGAAATGCTTCGGACAGGCCGAAACGCCGTTTGCCTGAATGCCTCTGATGTAGCCGGCCGCCATTTTGCCGGCCAGGTACGGATCCTCCGAGAAATACTCGAAGTTTCTGCCGCAGAAGGGGCTGCGTTTAATGTTAAGGCCCGGTCCCAGGAGCACGCTGACGTCCTGCGACGCCGCCTCTTCGCCCAGCATTCTGCCAAGTTCTTCGCCAAGATCCGGATCCCATGAATTGGCCATGGTGGCCGCGGTCGGAAAGCAGGTTGCGGGTACGGATCCATTCAGTCCCAGCTGGTCTCCCGCGCCTTCCTGCTTGCGGATCCCGTGAGGGCCGTCAGACAGGGTAATGCTTTCGACGCCCAGGCGCTTCACGCTCTGAGTCTGCCAGAAGTCCCGTCCGGAAAGCAGGTGCGCCTTCTCCTCCAGTGTAAGCTGGCTGATGATGTCCTGATGTTTCAAAACGTCTCTCCTTCTCTGTTCGGTTGTTACGGACAAGAAACCCCGAATCCCCGTCTGCCGAGGCATCCCGAAAGGCTCGGATTTCAATTACTTGATCCCATTATACGGGAAGAGTTTTTTCTTGTAAATTATTATTTATCTCACAAAACCGATAATCTGTCTTATATTATTCCCCTTTCGGCGTGAAAAATCCGCCGAGTTTGGCTGATTTCGCATTTTCCCCGCTGTCAGGGACTTCCAGATCCTGATAGGAAATGCGTGTGTCCCCAAAGACGCCGGTCAGTTTGCTGCAGGCAGAGAAAGTGCCGTAGGCTTGCTCAGGATCCGAGAAGGTCCACCGGCTTTCACTGTCCCTGCACCAGATCGTTTCAAGATCCGTGCAGCCGTCAAACATTCTCGAAGCAGAGAACTCGCTTGAGCCGAAGCCTGAGAGGTCCAGCGAAACGACGCCGCAGTCATAGAACATCATGTCTGCGGAAAGCAGACCGGGCGTTTCAAATCCGGACAGATCCAGTTCTTTCAGCGCATAGCACATAAAGAACATTCTGCCCATATTCTGGACGTTTGAAGTGTCAAATCCGGACAGATCGAGTTCTTCCAGAGACTGGCAGTCCTCAAACATATTGTCCATGTCCGTCACGCTCGAGGTGTCGAAGGTGCTGAGGTCCAGGCGGCTGAACGTGCAGGAGCTGAACATCCAGGCCATGTTCGTCGTCTTCGAAGTGTTCAGGTACTTAAGGCCTTCCAGCGTTTCCGCGCCAAGGCCTGAGAACCAGCGGTGCAGATTGACGGGTCTTGCGGAGGAGAAGCTCTTGTCGATGACGATTTTCCCGAAATCCTCCTGTTTCCAGCCCGGGATGTCCCACTCTCCCACCTGCGTCACTTCATCTCCGCTCCAGACCATCCTGACGGTTTCTCCGTTATAGATATCGCCGGCTTTATAAGTTTCCAACGTGCAGAGAAGGTACACTGTCCCGGTCTCTTCTGTGAGGAGCGCCTGCGCGGTCCTGGCCATCGACGCCTCGTTCAGCCAGTTTTCGATCTGCGGGGAGACTGTGCCCGCTCCGCCGAAAATGTAGCCCTTCGACATGTCACAGGCGTACGGTGTGATCAGTTCTTCAATGTTCGAAAGCGTTGCTTCCCGGTTGGCTTTCGAATTGTCCGCCACGAGGAGCAGCGGGCTGTGTGTCCTGCCCAGAAGGCTTACGGAGCCCAGGGCATCCGGGAAACCGGTGCCGGTCGCGACGCCCATGCCTTCGATCGTCATTTCCGCCTCAGGCTGGATCACGGCTTCTTTCAGGAGTCCGAGCTCCCACTTCATGATCGCTGCGCTTGTGGCGTAACGGGTGGTGCCTTCCAGCCGGAGCACGTCCATGCCGAGACCCTTCAGATATTCTTCGGACGCCGGAGACACCGAGCCCGTGCCGCCGATGATAATGGCCTTTGTGAAGCCTTCCGATTCCAGCAGCGCCTTGGTGTCGTCGCTCAGAGAGCCGTTCTTCCTGGAAAGCAGGATCGGCGTCTTCGCCGCGTATGCGTAAGGGCTGATGGACAGGACGTCCGCAAAACTGTAGCCGGTGGTGACAATGACCGTTCCTCCGGCCTTAAATCCGCCGTCTTTCAGGCCTCTCTCATAAACAGCCGCCGCCGTGCCTTCACGGTTCGTTCCGGCGATACGGTCTGTGCCGACGCCCAGCTCCCGGATCGCATTTTCCACCGCTTCCGAGACCGTGCCGGTACCGCCCAGTATCAGCACCGTGCAGTTCTCTGCCGCCAGTCTCTGGATCTCCGCCTTCGTTTCATCTGACAACTTCTTGCTGTTGGTCAGAAGGACGGGGCATTCATAGACGCCTGCCAGCGCCGAGCCTGCGAGGGCGTCAGGGAAGGACTGGCCGCTCGCTACGATGATCACCTCTGCGGAATGCGCCTCATAAGCCTCCGTAGAGGCCAGGGCAGCCGTGTCGTAACGGTTTGTGCCTGCGAGCCGGGTCCAGGTCCAGGATCCGTACAGGATCTCCCTGGTCTTCGAATCCGTGGCTGTTGCGCCGTCCTTGAACGTCGCCGTCGCCGTATAGGTCATGACGCCGTTTTCCGTAGGCGTGGGTTCCTTCGTGACGACGCCCGTGATCACGCAGGTGACCTTTTCTGTGTGTGTCTCAACCCTCTGGCAGGTCCTTACAGCAGAGGCCGAGAGGTATCCGTCCCAGGCGAAGACAGCCTCTCCCCAGTCATGGCCGAGAGCCGGGATATTGCTTACGGTCTTCTTCTGGGTCTTGAACGAGCTGTTCGTGAAAGAGGCGGTGTAAGTCGTCTTGCCCTTGGCCGTGCAGGTCGGCTCCGTCGTCACTTCGGACTTGGTATTCGCCTTCTCCGAAACGACGTGCGAAGAATCTCTTGAACAGACCATTTTGGCCGTGACCGTGCTGTAATCCGAAGCCCAGGTGTAGGTCGGCGTGCCGTACTTGTGCCCCAGCGCGGGGATCTCAACAGTCTGTTTATCTGTATAGGTCTGGCCGTTGAAGGTCACTGTTGCAGTGTAGACCGTTTTTCCGGCCTTTTCACATGTTGCAGCAGTGGTCTTCTTGGTAACCGTCGCATCTACGTACTTTGACCTGTGACAACCTTCATCGACAAAGAATGCTTCTGCTGAGCTGTAATCGTCTTCCCAGAACCAGGTCCTAAGCTCATAATCATGACCAACGTTTGAGTTGGCGGCTGTAAAGTTCACCTTATAATGCAGCGAAGTGCTGTTGCCGGAAGTGTCATAGAGTCCGGTCACATCAACAATGTACTGCCCGTCATACTGATCAAAATCGCTGGTATCAGGCCGGAAAATGATGCAGTTGGCGACCCCGTATCCATTGTTATTCACATTGAAATAATCATGTTCTTCATCGATCGTACTGGTATCTGTGCTCTTGCTGAAAGTCCATTTTTTCCCGTCTGATTTTCTGGTCAGTACAACTTTGACTTTTGAGCGGTCCGGGGACTGATACCGGTCCGGATTCAGTGTGATGGACCAGGGCGTGTAGTACGGGAACAGATCGGACAGATTATCCCCTGATGCCGGCCATCCGATAAACTCGTAATCCGTCACATATTCCTGGTTCACATTGGTTCCAAACACACGGATATCCGTATAATAGGAATCATAGTTGTAGCCGTTATAAATAAATGTGCAATCGGCAGCACCAATACCCATCGTCTGGACATACGGATTCAGAAGCCACCGGCGATGGCCAACCACTTCGATGTTGTATTCATCTGCATCTTCCATCTGTCCGGAAACTGCCAATGGGAGCACATAGTATTCTGTATAACCTGCAGACCAAGAGAGATTGCTGCTTGTGGTTGCCTCATATGCTTTCGAATAATCCGCATCAGACATGTCGGACGGTTGGGCCGGATAATGTGTCAGACTGGCATTCCCAGTCTCATTACCAAGCATAGCAAGGCACAAAGCCCCATATGAAGCGCTGGTATTCAGCTTGCTTGTAAACGTCACGCCCTCCAGTCCTGCGATCTCCCGATAAAGGTTCAGCCATTTCAATGTGGCAGACCTGGCGTTTGAGGTAAGGACAGCGGGCCGGTAATTGGACCCGAACACAATTGGGTTAGTCGAATACAGCCCCGTAATATCAGGAATCGCATCCAATCTTCTCCGAATCGTCTCAAACGAAAGCTTCGGAACCGCATCCCTTCCGGATTCCTTATAAGTCACCGCCCGGGTCTCCGAAGACTCATGGCGCTCTCCGGGCTCCGGAATCACCACGGACTCCGGAAGCGTACCATCCTCCGCGGCGACTCCGCCTTCCGAAACGATCGCGATGGGTTCCGGCTCGTCTTCCGCGAAGCTCCTGCCCGGCAGGACCAGAAGGATAAATACCAGGGCGGCAAGCGCCGCCAGCCATTTCTTCCAATTCTTCATCTTATTCCACCTCATCCTCTGCGAAGAGATCTCTGATCTTTTCTTTTAAAGCCGCATCATCGTCCAGCGCGTCGCTGATCCCGTCCTCCGAGAGAACGCCGCACAGAAGGTCTTCCGGCAGCTTTCCTTTCTCGGAAGCGCTGAAATCCTTCGTCCAGTCCGCGCCTGTATAATACTTCTCGAGTTCCCCGATCTTCGGGCGCGCCGCCTCATACGCATCGAGCGCACCCTCAAGTTTTTCAAGAACGCCCTTCACCTCGTTGAGGATCCCTTCAAAATACCGGATCCTCTCGATCTGCTGCTCTTTTTTCGTCATTTTTACGCCCCTTTATGCCGCGCAGGCACTCCCGCGCGGCAAATGTTACATTCCTTGGTTATTATACCCCTCACCTAAGGCACCGTCAAGGAAAGTCCCCTTCCATTCTCGGGTTTAAAGGAGGCTTTGTTTTAGTCTGTTTCCCCGCTATCTGTCATTCAGACTCAACATCCTCCGGGCGGTTGAGTCCTTTCGCCCCTAAAGCGCCATTTAGACTAAAGATTTGTCGCGCTGGTTGAGTCCTTTCGCCCCTAAAGCGCCATTAAGACTAAAGATTCGCCTCGCTGGTTGAGTCCATTCGCCCCTTGTAATTCTCTTTGACTCAATTGATCTCTGGGGCTTTGAGTCTATCTTGTCAGAAATGCAGAAATGGACTCAACGGAGCGCTAGGAAGTTGAGTCCAAAGCCCGGAAAAGGCAGGAACAAGCTCAAAAGAGCAAAAAAAGCCCCCTGCAGGGAACGAAAAGTCCCGGCAGGGGGGCAGCAAACAGAGATTTACAGGTACTTGAGGAGTTCTTCTCTGACGCCGTCCATGCGGGCGTCGGAAAGGCCGAAGTCCATCTGACGGAAGCTCCAGGCAGCGCGGCCGATGCCGTAACGTTCGAAGGCTTCGTGGATCATTTTGAACCACCGGAGCGCTTCTCCGAGCTTCGAATTGTCGATGACGCCGTATTCGCCGCAGCAAAGAGGCACGCCGCGCTTTTCAGCGGCTTCGGCAGCCCCCTTGAAGAGGTCCATGAAGTATTTCGGGATGATGGACGACCCGAGGTATGCGGGAAAGACTGCAGAAAAGATCCGTCGCTATGAGGCGTCCGGCTTCTTCCCGGGCGAGCATCTGATCTTCACAATGGAGACGGCACAGCAGCCGCTGAGAAGCGATGAAATCGAGACGCTGATTGAGAGATATCTGCTGTGAAAGACGGCGGGGCGGCTGAAGCCTACTCTTCCGTCTCTTTCCTGAGTTCCTCCAGGTACGCCAGCAGAAATGCGTGCCGCTCTTCCGCGATGCGCCGCGCGCTCTCCGTATTCATCAGATCCCTGAGCCGCAGCAATTTGTCATAAAAATGCTGCACCGACGCCTCCATCGGCCGCCCGTGCTCGCCCCCGTAGGCAAATGTTCGCGCGATCCCGATGGCTCCGATGGCGTCCAGCCGATCCGCGTCCTGCACGATCTTCCCCTCAGGCGTCTCCGGCACACGCTCCTGATTCCGGCTGAACGAGACCGAATCGATCGCCCCGATCACCGCCTCGACCGTCTCATCCGGCAGCGCATTTTCCCGGAGAAAACGCCGCGCATTCTCATAATTCTCCGTGTGGAACAGTTTGTGATCATCCGCGTCATGCAGTAGCGCCGCCAGCGCCACCACCAGTTCATCACAGCCCTGCTCCGCTTCCGAGATACGCATTGCGTTCCTGTAGACCCGCAGCGTGTGGCCCGCGTCATGACCGCCCGCGTTCGCAGCGAACAGCGAGGTGATGTAGGCGATGGCGGAATGGATGAGTTTGTCGTTTGAAAGGGTCATTTTCTGTTCCTTTTTCTGACGAAATACCGGCCTCCGTAACTCGTTCCCTTTAGTTGCCGTAAGTATTCAAAGGTCAGAGATTGATGCCATTGTTTTACTCATTCTCAACCAGATTATATAAAGGATCCGGATACCTTGGATATCTCTCATTGCGGCTCTGGATTTCCTTATTCGCCTCTGATAGTTTTCTCCACAATGCACTCTCTTTCCTGCAATGGAAAAATATATGGGTTGAATTACTCGAGCTATCCAATCGAACCTCAATACTGTCCTCGTTTTCAAAGTAGAGCTGAAGTGTTTCGAACATGTCGAAATACCTCATTTCTAAAACTTCAACTGTCCCAGGGATCGTGATTTCTGATAAGCCGGTATAGGAAAGAGCACTTTCTTCTATTTTCTTCAGATTCTTCGGAAAACGAATCTCTTTCAGTTTGTGGCATCCTCCAAAGACATTCTTTGAAAGCGTTTTGACCTTTGTTTCTCCCAAATCGACAGACGATAGACCTCTGCAGTTAAAAAAGCATTCTTGCCCGATCACTGTTATATTCTTCCCAAATACAATTCTTTCCAGACTTCTGCATTCACCAAATGCGTTCTTTTTAATCTGAGTAACCGAATCAGGAATCAGCACCTCTGTCAGATTCGGATTCCGATCAAAGGCAAACGAGTCTATTATTTTCACGCCTTCCGGAATCTGAATTTGTGAATCGGTACTTTTACACCCTTTTAGTGTGCATGAATCATCGATCACAAAGCCCTTTGGCCAGACATGCTTAACCGCATCAGTCTTTTTTTCGGCTTGTTTCTTTGCAGTCGGCTTAATGTCCTTAAAAACTCTGTTCTTATAGTTTGATTCCTTTAGTGCCCGCAGGCATTCCTTCGCCCCGACTGATTCTGCATATTGAATCAGTTTGTCAAAAAACGGAATTATAGGCATTTGCGCCGTCAACGCGGCCCGTAACAGGTTCACCAGGTTCCCTCTGATCAGGATGGACAAGGCGGACCTGTAGATCAGTTCGTTGCAGAAGTCGTTGAATTCCTGATCGTTGCCCAAAAGAGTCTCGAACGAGCTCTCCTGACAGCCGAGAACGTCTACATAAGCTTTGTCCCGAAGTACGCCTATCTGTAAAGATTCTCCGTCATCAACGACCCACTCTTCTGTTGTGCGGATCCGCGGGAACTTTTTACGGGCGGCCTTGCCCAGCGCTTCCATCTGGGCCCAGACAGCAAGGCTCTTCAAGTCTTCTTTCCATCCGGGGTAGTATCCGGTAAAGATCACCTGTGGACATGTGACCATATTCGGATAGCCCTCCGCCCACATGTATTGATCTTTCATCTTTGGCCCGAACAGGAAGGCGGGAACCGTTTTGGGCGAAGCGAGATACTCCTCAGCCTTATTCAGCATCACTGGAGTTGCCAGTGCCGGATAAGCCAGAACCGACACTGCATTCAGGACACTTTCGATGACGGAATCCGTAACAGCAAATGAATATGGCTTCAGGCTGGTGATCTTCTTCTGAATCGTATCCAACGAATCAATCTCAATGATTCCTGCCGCATTCTTTTTGATCAGTTCCGCGGTCGGATCTTCTGTAAAGCCGAAAAATGCCTTGGCAGTATAAGATTCTTTCGTGCTGGTCAGAGGCAGGATTTTTTTGACGGTTCCCATCTCACCGGAAGACTTGTACCCTGGTCCGATCACAACCAGATCGTCCGGTCTGACTTCTTTCCTGGACCGGTATTTGTACACCTTTCCGTCGAAGAGTTCGACTTCCAGAGACTCTTTCATGTTGTTCGATGAAAGGTACCAGTTGATCACATTCTCACCACCTTCCAAAGAGGCTGTATCAGCCTGAACAAGACTCTTCCCTTCGCCTTTCAGAACGCCCTCACGAATCAGAAGCTGTGTCAGATAAGCCTCGGCAGCGCCTTCCTCCTTGCCATATTCAGGCACAGTGTCTTCCAGATACTCTTTCAGCCACCTAACTGACTCGATGCCATATTCCAACGCCAGTTTGACCCCAGGCTCCAGGTCCTTCGGCAGCCTGACTCTCGCCTGGGCAGCGCTGGCTTTCTTCCTTGTTTCGTCGACGATTTCCTGAAGGCCCTCCAGATCTTTGGGCTTCTTCTTTCCCAGAACCACCGATTTCATCGCTTCCACAAACTGGTCGAAAAGCTGACGGCTCTCTTCCCTGGTGCAGAGTATCTCCCTCTGCTCATAGAAGCTACGAAGATCAACTTTATAGATCTCCTGGATCCACTGCAAAACGGACTCTTTATAAAGATCCACTTTTCTTTTGCCCACATAGGGCTCCGTAAATTCAACGGTATAGTAGCCGAAGAAATCGCATTTAGGGAGAACGATATTCCCGAGCACCTCATCAGAGAAAATATACTTTTCATGGTAGAAGTGTGTCCACGATCTATCCGGATAAGGTGACGCGCATTCTTTGGCAAGTTTCTCTTTCGTAAGCGTAACAACCTGCTCGATCAGCGCCTTCTTCTCCTCTTCAGTCTCAAAAGGCATCTTTAGCACACCGTCCAGCGCCAGTTTCCGGGCAACCGTCATCCTCTCAGGTTCGTCGGTATCCACCCAGTATTTCTGAAGGAAATGAAGGTCCAGACTCCCAACGTCAAAGCCCTCGTCCAGTGTCATGATCTCGACTTTAGGCTTTCCCCTGTACATTTTCAGGACCTCTGCGTAAACCTCTTTGGCATATTCCCGGCACTGCTCCTCGTTCATGATAGCGCCTTGCTGCAGCATGTACTCACGCAGAGTCATGCCATACTTCGTTTTGGTCCAGCTATCACTGACGGTCTCATGATAGGCTTTGGTAAACTCTTCCGACAGTTTCTTGACCGTATAAAAATGATTCGCCTTCCCGAACTCGATCATTTCCGAGATCAAGAGATCTTTTTCTTCTTCAGTAGGTCTCTTGCCCATATTTCACCTTTCAGTCTCATTTAGATACACATCACGAAAAGTAATCCAACTTGTTCGGATCGGCCCGGTTCATGTCTTTCACGCTCGATACGACCGCGATCTCAAACTCCTGTCTGGAGACTTCCATGCCTTCTTCGTCGGCAATGATCAGGTAGTAGGATTTGTTGGGCTTGAAGTCGATGGCTTTCAGGTTGAACGATACACGGAAGATCCGCTCCTGGGCGTTGTCGCCGGTATGGTCGGCAATGATCATCGGCATATCGCTGACCTTGTTGCCAAACTCATCGATCAGATAAGTGTAGTATTCCGCTCTGCTTCTTGTGCTGCCGACCGGCTCGTTTTGATAGAACTCGAGGCTGAAGGCACGGTTGCTGATCAGATGATTCGCAGTCAGGAGCGAGACGCCCACAGGCCTTGAATCCAGTTTCTCCTTGTTCTTCTGGTACTCTTTCGTGCTGGCGTTGAAGAACTGGTAGTCGATCACGGGCACCACAAGTTCTTGGAGGCTGGCTCCGCCGTGCACATATTTCATTCCGCCGCTGCTCTTCAGCCGTACATTTTCTTTCGGCGCATAGGCATCCACCACGGAGTTTTCGGCCTGAAGCTTGACGGGAAGCAGATAATCCGGCGCTTCACCCTTGGTCATCATGACAAATCTTCTGCCGTATTCAACAATGCGCTTCCGGAAATCAGACGTTTCAAGTTTAGCTGTCTCCTGAAGCGGGCTGTAGGTGTACAGGAAGCCGTGGTCTGAAGTGATCAGGATGTGGAGCGCCTTGAAATCCTTCACCATGATGTCGACCAGATTCTTCAGCTGATCGATCGCCTTGCTGCAAGCGTCAAAGACCTCGGTGTCTGACTTGTGGCTGGCATCATCAATGGTATCGTGGTAGATATAAACGACCTTCATGCCCTTCACCAGATCGCTGCGCTCTGCGGATTTCATCGCAATGATATCCGAGTATTTCAGCACGCAGCTGTCTGGATTGGCTGATTTCAGAACCACTTCTCTGTTGGGGCTGTCCGTGGACACGCCATCCGCGAGGACTTTGATATTGTTGGCCTGCACGTCCAGGCTCAGGTTCCTGTGAGGTAAGAGGGCGGCCATGCCAAACTTCGTGATGGTCGGGAACATGGCCTGCTGGGAGGACATTTTCACCTTGCTCTGCTGCCTGACAGCAAGCTCATCCCCGAGCTGGGCAGCCACTTCGTAGCGCATCGAATCCGAGATGACCACAAAGATCCTGTTCTCGGCCTTCCGCACAAAGTTCTTGTAGAAATCCACCTGCCGGGGCACGTCCCAGATGTGGCCGTTTTTGGCCAGTTCCTCTTCGCAAATGCTCGTCCAGTTGCTCCCAAGTCCATCCAAAAAGGTCGTATTATAAAGCTTCTCAGCCTGATCGATGACACTGCTGTAGAGATCATTCAAGGCCGGATCGAAGTGCAGCAGATACTGCTCGTACTCTTCATGAAGCAGCCGATAATACTGATCCATCTTGTAGTAGTCCGACGTGTAGGCTTTCCAGATCTCCTTCGTCGTGGCCAGATGGAAACCCTGGCTGTGATTCAGGTAGAACTCCTGCATGTTCGCAAACTGCCGGAGTCCCTCAAAGATCGGTGCATAGTCTGAATACAAGGCAGAAACGCGCCGCTTCTCTACCACTTTTCTGATCTTGTCAATATCAATGATCTCATTGGAGATCGCCGACATCAGCTTCTGAAGGAGGATCTCGTTGATACAGGGAAACTCTTCCACGGGAAGCAGGTCGTCGATCTGCTGCTTCATGAAATACTCGCGCGCATGCAGTTTCTCTTCGATCGTCTTGGCGGATTTTACGTAAGACTCGACCTCATCGCTCCTCAGCCAGTTGCTGACCAGATCAAAGCAGAAGCCCCTCTGCTTGTCCATACCGGAAACATCCCAGTTTTTCGGAACATCGCACACGTAATTGCACGACAAAGCCAGTAAAAGGATATGTGTAAACAGCCCCTCCAGGGACTTCTTCTCATTGTCCTGAACGGTATATCCGGTACCCTGCGAGGCCATCTCCCAGAAGGGCTTATCCGCGCCAAAGTTTACCAGTTCCTGATAAACGTGGTTGCTCTGTTCTTCCAGCCCGCCGCATAATACCTTCTGGATAATTTCGGACGGCTGGCCTTCGGAAAGCCCCGCTATCGCGCTCATTACGGCAATGTTCAGCCGGGCAGGCGAAGAAGGCGCCTGCTTCATCCTGGCAATTCTCTCCCGGCGAGGCTTCGCATTGAAATACTTCCGGAACGCCTTCACCTGCTGACGCATGGCAGTGGTGGATTCCAGATGCATCTCATCCATCCACATCGCGATTAGGTCCGCCCTGAATTCCTCACTGTACAGTTCCACGTCCAAGAGCCAGTTGTCATCCGGCCTGTTATAGGACAACGGGCAGTAAAGAAGGATATTGCTCCTCGTGTCTTCGACCGAAATGAGTTTCCGCACCGCAAAGTAATTTGAGCCTGTCAAAGCCACCACTTTCGCGTTGTCCAGGCTTAACTCATTCAGGCGATCCTTAAACTCCCCTTCCTCGTCGTACCAGACAATGATCCGGCGGCGGTAGAATTCGGGTAAAGGAGCCGCAAAACGGCGGTTCAGGTCTTGTATGATTTTTTCAGAATCCATCGTTGGTACCGCCTTTACTACAGTTTTAATGTTAAGCCTTCTCCTAAACAATCAATAATCGTTTTCATTATATAGTCCAGATTCACCGTGTCGTATGGATTGCGAAGACGTTTTTCTATCGTCTCTGCAAAGTACCATCCATCTGCCTTAATCCCATCGAAGTTATCATAATGGCAAATGAATCCATCTGATAAGGTCTTCAGTGCTTTACGAATTGTATAGTCGCTTCCAGGTATAAACGGTTCTTCGAGCATAGCATCAATCCTATCAGCCAGCTCATCCTCTCCGACTTTCCTAAGTAGTATCTGCGCCGTGTAATTCTTCTTCTGGCGCGGGTGTTCAATACACATGGCGCGAAGTTGCACGACAATCATGTCGAGATACGTTATAACATCAATGTCTGTATTGAATACATCATCAATTTCTTTAAACCGCGCATACCGTCTTAGTAGCAATTTGTAATGAACATTAAAATGATCAATATATTCTCCTATAGACATCAGCTCATCGCTATTAATCTCTTCCAGATCAAACTCTGTTTCCATAAATCTGTGTCCCCTTATTTGATCTTTGCCAGTACATCCTTGAACAATTCGTAGTTGTGCTTCACACCATCATCCAGGTCGATCTTGATCATCTGGTCGGCGAGGTGATGGATCTTCTCCTCATAGACACGCAGTTCTTCCGCATGCTCCTGAAGCTTGGTCAATTGCTTGGACAACTTCACCCGCTCTGAAGTGGATGCGTCATTGATACGCTGCTCCAGATCGGCGATGGCCGTGCGATACCGTGACTGCTGCTCGTGGACATAATCCGTGCGAATACGTGCAATGGTGTCGGGTTGATAGCGGTGCATGTAGATCAGGCACTTGAAGCCATTCTTTTTGCCGCTATCGAAGAGCCAGTAAATGGGGCGCTTCTGGTAGACCTTCAGGTGATCTGTGTAGAAATCGTTGATGAAGTAGTTACGGATGACCTCGCGCGGAGAGCCCTTGCCGCCGAGAGCATCGGCGATGAAGTGAAGATTCTGTTCCAGAGTCTCTTCCCCATAGATCTTTCGAATGAAATCTATGAGCATACTGACAATGTCGTCTCCAAAGTATTCATCTTCACATATTGGAATGATATTGTCATCATCTGGAATGATTGTCCGATACTTTGAAGCATCCCATTCTCCACCCGCATAACATAGACCGTCGGCGTCAACAGAATACCGGCCGAACATACAACCTACCGCATATGAGATTAGAGACTTGATGTCACGCTGTATGTCCGCTTTACGGACGGTGATGTTCCGATCTTCCACTTCAGGCGTCAATTCATCCTGAAGACCATAAATCTCAATAAAGATCCGGTTCAACTCTTCTTCGTTTGCCTTGAGCTGGGTATATCGGGCTTCACACTTGGCTTCCCATTCTATATACTTATCGGATAATAGTCTGGCCATAATTTACATTCCCCTATCTATCGATGATAACAGCTAATATTGTTTCAACTGCATCTTCTGAGACAAACCCATTAAACTGTTCCAGCATAGTTCATATTCTCTCACACAAGCGGATGCTTTTTAAAGTCCCAGGAAGTCTCTGAATCATCCCATTCTTCCCTTGCAATGTCTATGTTTTCTCTTGTCAGAAACTCTATTCTGTCATTATTGAGAACATCCGGAAGAACCGGAATCTCAGCGACATCTCCGGCCTGACAATTAATAGTTGGTGCAAGTACTTCCAACAGAATAGGAGTTATTTTGCTATTGCACAATGCCAACAACTGGTATAGATTCTCATCTGCAAAGCAACTCATGCCTGCTTTGTCAAACACGCTTCCCTTTGGCCTAAAACGAAATGCAATGTCTGTGGTGGAGATAAGAGACCATGTAAGGCATTCTTTAAAGTAGAATGGCATATTCTGAATCGTTCTGGTTATTGTGCCATATAGCTTTTGCGCAAATTCTTTCAGTTCTCTCCCATCATCTTCCCAATTCAATAAATAATCGTTATTTCCATACCACTTCAATGACTTTCCGCCCTTATTGTATGGGACCCATTTTTTGCCGCAAGCAGAAGCTTCTTCAAGGGTTGATAGTTTTAAGCCCACTTTATCAAATTCAATCTCGTGCCATAAGCGCAGGAATCGGTCATTATCGCAAGTAGCCATGCCTTGGCGAGGCTTTGCGATCGACCCGAGTTTAGTGCCTTTAATGAAGGCCTCTAGTATTCTTTCACTGATCCAATAAGCTATGGGTTTATTAGATATCAATCCATATCTATAGTCTTTCGCTTCAAATAAATATCCGCTTTCCGGATTATGTATTGCGTCTAACAGCCCGTCACATTGCGCATCCATATCTGCTTTTATCCCTTCTAAACGGATATAGATTCCTGGCTGTTCTTTGTTTTCTCTATTAGAAAACACAACTGCGCATATGTCTATCCCTGCTTCTTTAAACGAACCTGAAGCCATTTGTGTGAGTGTTTCAATATGGTGATGGTTTATGATGATATCACGAAGAAGTGCATACGATTTATTGAACATCCATGCAATCGGAACCATAAACCCGGTGTAACCATGGTCCTTGCACAAAGAAAAGGAATGGAACATAAATACCGAGAATAGATCCGCCTTATAATCAAGATAATTCTGAGCTATATATGTTTTTAATTCTGGACTAAAGCGATTGAAATACGGTGGATTTGTAGCTACGATATCATACTTTTTTGTAAGGATTTCTGCCTGTTCGATCACTGGCAGCAAAAGTTCGCTCACTTCGCGTTGACATACTGCCTCCATAAAGTCGTCTACTTTTGAAGATTTAATATCATTAATACGGTCATAAATGGATCGGAAGTCTAACTCCGGAACACTAATGATACTTCCGCATTCCTTAGCATTGATAAATAGCTGCCGAATCTGAGTCAAGTCTTTATTTAATGAATTATCTTGCCCGGAAACGTAATTGATCAGTTCATCTGAAATTGAAACCGAGTCCTGCATAGCTCTGATATGCGGCACAATCTCAGCACTGAAAATACGACGATTGTATTTTCTTGCCTTCATCAGAATCGCAAAACACGCTAGTTGAGCTGCACGATCATCAATATCAAGTCCATATAAGTTATTTTCAAGAATCGACCTTGCCGCATCTCGATCTGACCAGCCGCATTCACTGTAGATCTCCATTAATATGTCAAAAGCATATGACAAGAAGTGACCAGATCCGACACAGGGATCCAGCACTTTCAAATCTTCAGGCAGGAGCCTTTCATTGATAAATGAAATGTTATTCTCTTTTGGAGCGACAAAGAATGCTAGTCTTTCAGCCAGCTTGCTTTCCGGATGCCGTTCAATCCAGTAACGCCCGAGAGAATTATCCAATATATATCGAACCACCCAATCTGTTGTAAATAATTGTGTCGCGGCTGGTATATCTTTTTTGTCAATGGTTTTACCATGAAGCGGATCAATAATCTTTTCATGCTTTTCAGAAATATAGTATTGATAGATCCAGCCAATTATCTCCACTGCATCCGTCCAGTCTTCCTCCGGAATAGTCGTAACCATCTGCTCGATCACGCTTCCCTCTCTCAGTAGATAATCCGGAAGCAACAGCTCAGTATAGTCTTCGATTTTCTGGAACATTCCCGGAAGAATGCTGTTCAGCGCATTGCACTGCACGATCAGCAGATACTTGAACAGTTCCTCGTTCTTATTGGCATTGGCCAGTTCATAGACTTTATTCATGTCAAGGCCATCCATTTCAAGATGGATGGCCTCGGCAAGGATCTGGGGTTTGAATTCTCCGGCATCATTCGTGAATACACGGACATGAGAAGGTAGATAGCCATTGACTTCCATGAAGCGAAGGGCTGCAAAACGGTTGAACCATGTGTAAGCCACTTCTTCCATGACCTGCTCATAGCCCTTGTCTTTGATATTACGGATCAAGGCCTGCCGCTGCCGTTTTTCAGTCTGGGTCAGCAGGTGGCCGTTCACACTGTCTGCGTCCGGATCACCGATATCCTTGACCGTGATACCGAAGATCATGGCACGCTGTGAGACGCGTTCGATCAGCTCACGCCTTGCCCAGACAGCATATTTCTTGATCGCGTTTTTATCCATGAATTGCAGCCCCTTTCTATATCAATGGAGAATACGTTTAATAAAGTTTTCAGTGTAATAAGTATTGTTTTATGATGCTCACTCGGTTTTGTATTCTTTCATCTTCCCATTCCGGACGCAAAACCGGGTTGATGTCAGTATCTAATGCTTCAAAAAAACTAGTAATAGCCTTAATCATTTCAGGATAAGCTTCTTCATAGCATTTACTCGTTTCTGATTTATTTAATGGATCTAAACGTTTATCCAACAGATGACCAGTTGACAAACTAACACAATCTCTAATGCGCTTTGATAGATCTTTTTTTAGTAAGCTAACTTTCGTAATATCATTTATAAACTGTTCAACATGCCAGTTATCACTAATCTTTGATTCATTAAATAGGTATGCCAGATTTCGTAAATGTATCGCTCTCTCCTCAATGCTTAGATTTACTGTCAGCTGTTTTAACGCATCTTCAGCGGGAATAACCCTATATGAGAATAGATACATTTCGATTTCATAAAGGATATGATCAAAATGGTTTTCCTCAATAAGCATTGAAATCTCCTTTATTCATTCTCTTCGACCAATAATGATATTACTAGAAATCAGATTTTAGCCAGTACGTCCTTAAAAAGCTCATAATTGTGTTTTACACCATCATCCAGGTCGATCTTGATCATCTGGTCGGCGAGGTGATGGATCTTCTCCTCATAGACACGCAGTTCTTCCGCCTGCTCCTGAAGTTTGGTTAATTGCTTGGACAATTTCACCCGCTCTGAAGTGGACGCACCGTTGATACGCTGCTCCAGATCGGCAATGGCTGTGCGGTACCGGGACTGCTGCTCGTGGACATAGTCCGTGCGGATACGGGCAATCGTGTCCGGCTGATAGCGGTGCATGTAGATCAGGCACTTGAAGCCGTTCTTTTTACCGCTGTCGAAGAGCCAGTAGATTGGGCGCTTCTGATAGACCTTCAGGTGATCCGCGTAGAAGTCGTTAATGAAGTAACTGCGGATGACCTCGCGGGGAGAGCCCTTGCTGCCGAGAGCACTAGCGATAAACTGAAGGTTCTCCTCAAGCGTCTCCTTCCCGTAGACCACTTCGACAAACTTCACAAAGCGACCAACGATATCATCATCAAAGTATTCGTCATCACAGATTGGTATGATATTATCCGTATCAGGTATGATGGTTTGATACTTGGAAGTATCCCATTCACCACCAGCATAGATAAGACCAGGCTTGCCGAGTGTGTAGCGACCAAACATACAGCCTACTGCATAGGATATGAAGCTACGAACTTCACGCTGTAGATCGGCTCTATGAACAGTCACATCCTTGTCCTCAACTTCTGGAGTCAGTTCATCACCAAGACCATAAATATCAATGAAGATACGATTCAATTGATTCTCGTTCTCTCTGAGTGTGTGAAAACGCCCGTCTGCTACCCGTTGCCAGTCTGAAAAAGCCCGATTGATAGTTATTGCCTCACCATTCCTTGCAGCCCAATGTGAAGTGGTTATGAAAGGATGCTCATTAAAATCCCATGATGTTTCAAATGAGTCCCAATCATCTCTACTTATACTGATACATGAGGCAACAATACCCTCAACACATTTTTTATGCTCAGAACTCATCATTATAGGAACTTTTGCAACATCCCCTGCGTTCATGTTAATAGTAGGATTAAGCATCTGAGTAATAGTGCTGATGATTTTGCTATTCAGTAGTCCGTTGAGATACAACAAATGCTCATCTTTGGGAAAACAAGATATTCCAGCAACATTAAATGTAAATGCCTCATCATAGTATCTTACCGAAAAACCGCCGCTTGTCACTAACGACCAACTTAATGACCTGCGGAAATTGTAGTCCAGATTCTGTGGGCGAGAGCGCAATTTACCGTTCTCATCTCTAAAACTCTTAATCTCTTCCCCATTGTTTTTCCAATTTAGCACATACTCTCTATTCCCGTACCATCTACGGAAATCTCCCCCTTTGTTTATTGGGTACCATTTCAGCGCTGGATTATAAGTAAATGCAGTATTATCCGCGCTCACTTCATACCACAATCTCAAAAAACGATTATTGTCTCCACTAATTAATCCTTGCCTTGGCTCACAAAAAGATGATAGAGCGGGAGCATTAACAAAGGCGTTCAACACATTTTTGCTTGCCCAATACGCCACTGGGCTGCCAGGGATTTTAGAGAAGTTGTCCTGACAAGCAGTATTAGCACCCGTCCTTTCAAGGAAGGCACGTTCTCTTACTTCCGGAGTTTCAACGTCACCTTGCTTCATAAACAACCGAAAATAAGAGCCTTTATACCCTTTTATATGTTTCTTCGCTATGACAAAAGTTGTTGTACCAAAATCACTTCCAAAGATGCCTCTTCCCGGATGAACCATTGATAAGAGAGTATTATTGCGAATTACGTTCCCTCTCAATTTTTCATAACTCGAAATAAACAGCCATACAGGAATGTTGATCATCGCCATGCATCCAGTATGTGAGCACATTTCAATTGTTTTTTCCATAAAAACTGTGCTCATATCAGATTTTGTCTCTGGGTATTCGTTTTTAACATAATCTGAAAGCTTCACACCCATTCCTGAGCTACCCATATAGGGGGGATTAGTAACAACAACGTCATATTTCTGTGCTAAAGTCTCGCCGACATTAATGAGCATCTGAAGTCTGGCAGACGCCTCAATCTCACCCTGAACATCAAGATAAAGATGTCCAGCTCCTTCTCTGGGCGTAGCAAATCGCCTCAACAGATCCCAGTCACACGGCGTAACACGGATAATACTGCCGTACTCCTTGGCATCGTGCATCTCCTCAACCAAACGCTTAGTTTGATTGACTGCTATGGCATATTCTTCCTGTAACAGATTTTGTCCCAAGTTATGAATCTGCGCAGAAGTAATCCCATTGCTTTCCTCAATTGCATACACATGCGGCTGCACATTTCGAGTAAAGAAACGCCGGTCATACTGCCTTGTTTTCATCATCACTGTAAAGTAAGACAGCTGGGCGGCACGCTCGTCGATGTCCAGACCCCACAGGTTGTTCTCTATGATCTTAACCGCCGCCTCACGTGTGGTATAGCCGTAGTTCTCATAGATACGAACAAGTACATCAAAGAGAACGCACAGTATATGACCAGACCCCATACAGGGATCAATGACCTTGATCTCCTCCGGCTTCAGGGCCGCGTATTCCTTCCGGATCTCGGCAAGCTGGGCCTCCACCTCCGGCTCCTGCTCGGCCTCGTCCAGATAATACTTCCACTCGGATTTCAGGGCATCATTGGGATGCCCCTCCAGCCACAGACGGCCGAGACTGTTCTCGACCATGTAGTGGACGATCCAGTCCGGCGTGAAAAGCTGTGTGGCTGCAGGGATGTTTTCTTTGGTGATCTTGATGTTCTTTTTAAGGTTCTCGAAGACCTTGTCCTTCGGCTCGGTATTATAATACTGATACAGCCAACCGATGATCTGCACCTGATCGGTCCAGTCTTCCTCCGGAATGGTCGTGACCATCTGCTCTATTACGCTGCCTTCACGAAGTAAATAATCCGGCAGCAGCAGTTCAGTATAGTCTTCAATCTTCTGGAACATTCCCGGCAGGATGCTGTTCAGGGCATTGCACTGTACGATCAGCAGATACTTGAACAGCTCCTCGTTTTTATTGGCATTAGCCAGTTCATAGACTTTATTCATGTCAAGGCCATCCATTTCAAGACGGATGGCCTCAGCAAGTATCTGGGGTTTGAATTCCCCGGCATCATTGGTGAATACACGGACATGAGAAGGCAGATAGCCATTGACTTCCATGAAGCGAAGGGCTGCAAAACGGTTGAACCATGTGTAGGCCACTTCTTCCATGACCTGCTCATAGCCCTTGTCTTTGATGTTACGGATCAAAGCCTGCCGCTGCCGTTTTTCAGTCTGTGACAGCAGATGGCCATTCACGCTGTCGGCGTTCGGATCACCGGTATCCTTAGCCGTGATTCCGAAGATCATAGCGCGCTGTGAGACGCGCTCGATCAGCTCACGCCTTGCCCAAACAGCATATTTCTTGATCGCGTTCTTATCCATGGATTGCAGCCCCTCTCAAATGTTTAGTTGATTCTGATGCCGTCGCAGGAACTCAGAAGTTCCTTCAGCTTGTTCTTCACATTCTCCACATAGGCCTCTACTTCCGCGTCGCTTGTCAACGTTGTGCTGCTAAAGATGGCCTGTCTCTGGTAGGATTTGATGTTCTTGATTGGGGGGATTCTTTCTCCGTCAATAGGTGTTGGAGGTGTTTTGATTGAGTCGATCCTCGAAAGGGCGCTGTCGCGAATGCTCCATAGCTGCGGAAGCATACCGTCAAGAAGCGCCAGACAGGTGCAGCTTGTAATGTCTTGTTTCTTGGCCGTAAACTGCTCATCGGCCTGATTGGCAATAGCCTTGATATTCGGATCTTCCGTGACCTTCTGATGGACTTCACCCGTGCAGTCCTGAAGGCTCTGAAGCAGTTCTTCCCTCTTCTTCTGAAGGAGTCCGTCGTGATGTGTCCGGACAGTAGAGATGAGGCCGCTGAGTTCCGGAATCCTCTTATACGGATACTTGCCGGTCGTCGGAATCATCAGGATAAGCCGGATCGTATCCAGCGCCTGCTTTGCCTCCGGGATCTCGTTGATATAGTTCAGGTCATTCCGAAGCGTACTCTCATATCTGCTGGCGTGATCGTACAGATTCACCTGCGTCTTGAAGAAGTCCTCCAGGTTCTGAAGGTCGTCTTTGGAATCCAGAAGGTCCTCTTCATTCTTGATGACCGCGTTGATCAACGCGATGTTGTCCTTGCTCTTGGAAAGGACCTCTTCGGTCAGCTGCAGGCCTTTCTGCAGTGTCATCTTGTCCGGATAGCGATGGAACTCATCATACTTGCCCAGAAGCCCTTCGTAATGTACCTTCTGTGCGGTGAACTTTTCAAAGACGAATTCCACCAGGCCTTTCTCGTCTGCCGGAACGTCCATGACGTCAAAGTATTCTGTCAGGAATTCTTTGGCTTCTCTGAGATTCGAGGTGGTAACAGACTGATGGATCGTGATCTGGGTCTTGCCGGTTTCCGTCCTCTTCCGAAGCATATCCGGAAACTTCGGATTGTCTGCCCGGATACTCTCGCCGGCATACTTGATATCGACCTTCTGGGCGATGATCAGCTGGGCGACGACGGTCGCCACGTCGATCTCTCTCCAGCCGTAAGGCACAGACTGATATCTCCTCTGAACGTCCGCCATGGACGTCGGAAGTTTCTGCCTGTACTGCATCTCCAGATATTCACTGACCTTCTTGACGGCCTGCTGGTTCGGCTCTGTTCCTGGAAGGTAGGTAGTCATGCCGGTCAGCAGCGCGATCAGATCGCCGTCCGTATCGAAGTTGCTGTCGATCATGCCAAGGCAGTTGTACACGCGCTCAATCAAGCCCTTCAGCGCAGCATCGATCTTGGCTTTCGCGTCGCCGGGGCCGATCTCCATCTTCTCCCCGTCCACGTAAAACTGGGCTTCTTCAATGGCTTTCTTCAGGAAATCTTTGGCGGAATTCTCATATCTTCCGGCCTCGTCCTGCTGATCGCGGATGATGTCCTGAATGGACTTCGGAAGTTGGGAAACGTTCCGCTGCTTCACGTATTTTCGGATCTTCATGGCATTTTCGAGGTTCTCGAAATATGGTGCATCCGAAAGGACGACGATTGCTTTCCCCTTGGAATCGATGGCCAGTTTGGTCTCATTGCGGTCCACGCCGTACGTAGCAGCCGTGAGCACCTGCAGTGTCACACCGCCGGTACCGTTGACGATTGCCGCCTGATCCACATACTGGTCGAATGCGAAGTCGTATTTGTCATATCTGAATTTCTTGGTCGTATAGATTCCGGCAAAGATCATCTCGCCGATCTTGCTGACGATATTCGCGGTATCGACGACCGTGTTTTTGATCTCTCTGGCAATGTCCTGTTCTTCGTCCGTCAGGAAGGTATAGGTGTCCCCGGTGCGGGCGATGTAGTTCTGGCTCATGAGCCTGTCCAGCGCGTCGCGGACCTGCTCACGCATCACGATCTTGTCCAGATTGATGTCGTCCGCCATCAGGATGATCAGGTTGTCCAGGTTCGCCGGGATGTCGTCCACATAGCGGATCAGATACAGCAGTTTCAGAAGCTGGACGTCAAAGTTTTCGAGCCCGTTGCCGTCCTCTGCGGCCTTCTGGGCACGATCGACCACCTTACGGATGGAACTGTCCAGGAAGGTATGCACCGTATCGTAGAACATATAGAAAGGCGCAATGCTGAACTCGTTTCTGTCCTGGATCTTCTGCGCGGCCTCCTGGAAGCAGGAAAGCATGGAACGCTCACCGCCGCCCAGGTGCATGCCCGCGTTGCCGTGCTTGCGGATCTCCGTGAAGGTCTTCGGCATGATGAGGAACTGGTACGGCACAAACGGGAAATTCTTGACAAATTCATTGGCACTCCCGTAGCCTTTGATGTCGCGGAGCGCATCCGTGAAACTGAACAGATTCCGCATGACGGCTTCGTTGCAGTTGTAGATCTCACGGAGCGGCTCTTCGTATTCAGGTTTCTTCTTCAGGATTCTTTCCTGGATGACTTCATCCACGGAGGAAGAGGTCAGGGACAGCCTGGTCTTGAATCTGGCCTGAATGCGAGAGAACTCATTTTCACGAGCCTTGATGATCTCGTCGATCGCTTCCTGACCGGTGCAGATCACCCAGACCTTGCCTTCGCATACAGCGCCGATCTCTTCGACGATGGACTGAAGGTTCAGAAGCAGGCTGGTGTCTTCACCGACGTACTGACCGACTTCGTCGGCCATGAACATCAGCCTGTAGCCTGCCGGCTTCCTGTCGACGTAGGACTTGATATCTTTGACAAGCGTTTCGATGGAGTAGTTCTCGTCCTTCTTGTTGGAGAACCATTCCTGCGCGTCCGCCTCGCTGATGCCGAGGGTTTCCACAAGCGCAGCCTTCACTGCATTGCCGTTGAACGCAAAGGCTCTTCTCTGCTCTTCCCAGGGCTTTCCTTTATATCTGGCAAAGGCTCTCTTGAACTCGTCAAACTTGCCTTCGCTGTCGATATACTGTTCCATCAGCGCGACCTTCAGGTTCTCGCCGAAGTATCCGCAATGGTTGTAGAACATCTTCGCAAAGACCTGCAGAACGGCTGTATTGCTCTTGTTCTTGGGGCCCACGATATCAATGTTGAACAGAATGGTGTCCGTCGGATTCTGCGTGCATTGCTTCATGGTCTCGAAGATGTCTCTGTTGTCTTCGAGCTTCCGTTCGAATCTGTCAACCGTGCTCTTGCCCGCGATGACTCTGTTCTCGAGGATATAGGACAGGATCTTGATGAAGTGCGATTTACCACTGCCAAAGAAGCCGGAGATCCACACGCCGATATCAGATACCGGCTCCGCGAAAGACTCGCTGTAATTCTTGAAGAATGTGATGAAATGCTTCTTTAGGTCCCGGGTGATGACGTACTCTTCCACTTCCTGGACGATGACATCTGTGGCGTCCTGATCGACTTTAACGACGCCGTTGATCTTTCTGTTAATGTCATCCCGAAACAACTGCCTGATCTGCATACTGTGAACCTCCAGCTTTATGATACTTATGCTTAAATCTCGTTAAATGCTCTGTAGTAGGGGTTGGGCTCCAGCCTTTCGAAAAGCCTTAAGTAGCTTCCGTCGAAAGAGCCCGGATACATCGCGACGATGGGCGTATTGGGGAAATTCGGCTGAAGCATTTCCAGGATCTTATGAAGCCGCACGTAGGGATAGACCTCGCCGATGCCAGTCAGCATGATGACGCAATCGCTCTCTTCAAAGCCGGCAGCCTGGATTCTGTTATGGATTCGCTCCACAAAATCTTCGTTGCTGACCAGGGTCTGAAGCTGTTCCAGAAGGAAGGCGCTTCCGTCGTTCTCTTCCATCTCAGGGATCGCATCGATCACGTCCATATCTTCGCAGATTTCCAGAAAGATGTGGTACAGATTGCACTCCACCACATTGCAGTCCAGCGCCGGATCTTTTCCAAGCTGCTCCACGAAATACCGCACGATCATCTCATCTTCAGGCGCATACTTGAAGATTCTGATGTTCACTTCATTGCTGAGGCCTTTGCCTTCTTTGAATTCCACGGTCTGTATGGTCTTCTTCAGACGGTCCAGACGTTCCTTGATATCACTCATTCCGGTCTCCAATTCACTCTTCTGATCAGTTCAGGCAATTAAACGCAGGAAGCGCTTCTTCGTCTCCGTTGGCACGGATACAGTTTTCCAGCCTGCTTTCCAGATACACCGGATTCAGATGATCCGATTTTAACCCATCCAGGTACTCGTTTTCCACAAGCAGCTTGCGTAGGACGGCCTTAATTTTTTCAATTGTCGAGTCAGACCAGCCCGCCACTTCTTCATTGCTGTCCTTCAGTCTCATGAAGAACGTGTTCATATCCATCGTGTCAAAGCTCATGTCAAAGACCCGGTACTTCTCTCCAATCACACGGACCATAAAGTCCCAGACGAGCGGATACTGTTTCATCATGGCATACAGACAGATCTGTTTTGCCTCTTCCAGTGAGCCACTCGCCACGACTTCAACAAGGCTCGGATCATCGAGCCCTGCCATGCGTTTGTAACAAGCCTTCGCAATACTGACCAGCGTTCTCTCTGTCGGATACTGAAAAAGGTTGTCTGTAACCACCGCGTCGATGGCTTCTTTTTCAGTTTTGCCATCACAAAATAACCTTGCCACCGTTCTGGTTTCAAAAAAGCAGAACTGTTCACGGGTCAAGGCTCCGCCGTAACGATTCTTCTCACTCATATAAAACCTCGCAGGAATGCATACAAAAATCCATTTATATAATATCATATTTTTGAAGCATAATGAATACCCAAATACGGTTGACCAGCCAAAAAGCTACGAGTATACTTTTTATAGCGGTTTTCGTCAGGGAGCCTTCTATCGTGGAAGAAAAAGACTACGGCTTACTGCCCAGCATCCTTGATATTGCAAAGGAAAATCTGCATCTTCGTACGGCCCGGATCATCCTCCGGCGCATGGAAGGTGCTTCTTTGCGCGACATTTCTGTGGAGGAAGGCATCACCCGCTCGGAGGCCCGGTCCACAGAAAAAAGCGGTCTCGAAAGGCTCTTTTCATCTTGTGAGGAAGTCCGGGAGGATGCATACCGTTATCTCTACGAGCACTACCATCTGGAGGATGAATTCTATGAAAGTCTGCCTGATGGAACAAGGATCCTCTACTATCTGAAAAACCGCTTTGAATCGGGATTCGGCTCTTATGAAAGAGCGATGGAGGATCCGCTCGTTTCTCAGAGTATACAACAAGAGCTGTCCCATTTTTATCTCATAGAGACAACAAATCCGCTATCAGAAGAAGAAATTCCGAGTTTATCTGATCCGAAGAGCGACACGGAGGAATCTCCATCTCCTGTGGAAGATAATTCTGCCGCGGCGCCGGATCAGACTGAATCAGAAGTAAACTACCTTTCTGAAGAGGACAACTATGATTTTGACGTGCTTCCGCAATACGTGAAAGACGCCATCAATGATCTCTGGAGCGCTTTCCAGGCCAGCGGCATCACGGAGGAAGACAAGATCCTGGAGCAGGCCGGTTTCCTGCTCTTCCTGAAGTATCTGGATGACGCAGAACTCAAAAACACTGCGGAAAGCTTCTCAAGCGGCCTCGCTGTGAAGAGCCTGTATTTCGATGCCGCCCACCAGAACTGCAGATGGAGCTTCTTCCACGATATGGAGCCCACAGAACTTGCGGAGACCATGCAAAACGTGATCATGCCCTTCGTCAAAAAGGATCTTCGCGTGGACTCAGAGATCACCTATGCGAAGCTCCTTTCCAACGTCCATCTCACGATTACGGATCCCTCGCAGCTTTCGAGAGTCATCACCTGTATTGATGCAATCACTGTAAGCGCCCACCTGTCGCTGTCCACCGTGCTGGAAGCGCTGATCCGTAAGGCCTCTTATGATCCGGTCCTGATGGATCTCACTTGCAAACTGCTGGACGCCAGGCTTGATGATACGGTCTGCAACATGTATCCGGAGGTTGATTTCGGCCTCGGAACGGTCTCTATGGATCTGAGTCAGAAGTATCCTGAGGAGCTCGAAAAAGTCTGGAACCGGATGCATTTCCGCCATGACATGTTCCACACTTTCGGAACGGACGGTTTCGCGCTTCGGATGAACGCATTGGCTCTTCTCTTCCAGGGCATCGACTCTCCTGAGATAGAGGCGGTTGACGTATTGGACAGTGCGCCTTCGACGCAATACAGCAAAGTGATTGCCAAGATCTCCGCTAAGGCCACGTCCAATCCGAACTATGTACGGTCTTCCGTCAAAAAGATGATCACTTCCAATATTCCAGTGCTGATGTACATGTACGCATGTCACGAAGCGCTGGTGGAGGATGGCCTCTGCATTCTGAGCGTCCCTCACAGGACTCTAGCAGATGCTTCCGGCTCGCACATAAAGCTCAGAGAGTTCTATGTCCGAGAGAACTCCGTGGCCGGCGTGATCTATATTCCTTCTGTCGGCAGAGACCTGCTGATCTATCAGAAAACCGAGCCTTCCAGCGCTTACAACATCTGGTTTTTCGAGATCGAGGATCTGCATAAATGCGACTTGGAGAAGGTGGTTTCTGCGTACGTTTCGCGCAGCGAAGATGTGGATAATGACCGGGCTTCGGTTTCATTTATGGTCCCCTCATCTGAGATCGAAGCCGCCGACTACAGCCTGGATTATGAGCGTTACTCTGAACAGGCGCAGACTGAGACCGAAAATTATGACGACGTGGAACGGCTGGATGACGTGCTGCGGCGCATTTACAATACCCAGGCTGAAATTGACAGGCATATCGCCAAAGCGAAACAGCTGATCAACGAGCTGCGGGAGACCTTATGAGCGAAGTCCGTGATTACATCGTAAAACTGAATGAGTTATGGTCAGACATGAACGCCAATGGCATGCGCGATTCTCTGGCCAATATTACTCAGCTCTCCTATCTGGTCTTCCTGAAACGGATCGATGCTATCCACTCGCGAAAAGAAGCCACTGCAGCGCTCTTTGAGATGGAAGTCCCCAACCCGATCTTCGGGCCTCTGGATGACAGCTGCCGGTGGAGTATTTTCAAGACTTATCCGTCAGACAAAATGTTCCGGAACATGACGGACAAAGTGCTGCCGTTCATCCGTTACAGCATTAAGATCACCGACGAGACCAGCTATGCCAGATACCTGAAGAAGACCGGCTTTTTGTTCACGAATCCGGACATTTTCAGGAAGGCTGTAGAGACGATCGACAGCATCGATTTCGATAACGCACAGATCTCAAACGAATGCTACGAGCATCTGCTCTCCATGATCAAACCAAACCCGGAGAAAGGCCAGTTCAGGACGCCTAAGCACGTGGTGGAACTCATGGTGGCGCTGACCATGCCCGGAATCGACGACAAGATCTGTGATCCCGCCTCCGGCACCGGAAGCTTCCTGGTAAGCGCGGCCAGAACGATATACCAGAAGCATCAGTCTGAAATGATCGACCAGCGGCTCCGTGAGTACTTCGAAACCGATATGCTCTCCGGATTCGATATTGATGGCGCCATGACAGAGATCGCCGCCATGAATCTTTCTCTGGCAGGCGTGACCGGTCCGAACCTTCAGACGATGGATTCCCTCTCTGCCAGCAACACGTATTCTGAGGAATTCTCCCTGGTCCTGTCCAGCCCGCCGTTCAACGTCACGACGGATCCGGACTACGTCTCAGAGTCCCTGCAGGCAGGCTTCCCTACCTCCAACTCTGCAGTGCTGTTTTTCAGGCTTATAATGCGCCTTTTACGGCCCGAAGGCCGTTGTGCCGTAATTGTACCCGACAGTCTGCTCTTTGGCGTACACAGGGCAAATTTGGCCTTAAAACAGGAACTGGTGGAGAACCATCGGATCGATGCCATCATTGCCCTCACGGATCCGGACGTTCCTTACCTCGGCAACGTCTCATGCTCCATTCTGCTGCTTACGAAAGACGTGCCCAATGAAGACGGTCAGATCTGGTATTACAACCTGAGTTCTTCGGATCTGGTCAGCGATCTCATCTGCCGGTTCAGACACAAAGAAGCCGAAGCCAGCCGGACAAGATACGACAACAGTTTCCTGGTCCCTGTGGAAGAGATCATCCAGAACAATTACATGCTGCTCATGCAGCGCTATCAGAAAGATGCTTCCCTGCCCACTCACGGTGACGTAGGCACAGCTGTCCAGAACCTGGAGATCGCCAACAGCATTCTCAAGAAGGAGCTGTTTGATCTCGACACCGTCCGGTAGCGGCATTCAAAGAGGAGCCTGTCATGCCACAGTACGCATTTGAAGATATCATCATCAATTCAAACGAAAGGCGCGCCGGACAGCCTGGGGATGAAAAGAATTTCATCGCCATGTCGCACTTTATTCCGCATGACCTGACGATCCATGAATGGGGCGTCAGGGAGCCATTTACAGACGAAAAACTGGTCGTAAAGAAGGGAGATGTGCTCTTTATCTGGCAGGATCCGGCCAATCATCGCGTGGCCATCTCTCCTATCGACGGTCTGTTTACAGCCTTCGGCTATGTCTTCCGCCCTAAAACTGAGGTGATCCTTCCGGGATTCCTGCCCTACTTCATCACGTCCGATACCTTCGTCAACAAGGTGAGTTCCATGGCGGTCGGCACCAAAAGCAAGCGTGCCAACTGGAAAGAACTGACGAAGACGATGTTCGAGATCCCTTCTCTTGAAATGCAGCAGAAACTGCTGGAGATCATTGATGAATTCGAGGCTGCGTCCTCATCTTATGACCGTATTGCAAATGATCTGGCTTCTGCAAAAAAGAGCTATTTCTATGAGCATATCGTTTGCAGCCCAAGCAGCCGGCAGATGTCTCTCGGGGAGCTGATGTTCCTTCAGACACAGTCTGAAAGAGTGGAAACTCTGGAACACGAGCACTACACCACATACGAACAGATCGCCCGGAATACCACTGTCCGTACGCCCAAGGTTAATTCAAAGGTCTACCTTTACAGATTGCGTACAGATCAGATGATTGCTCACAGAACGAACTTCTCAGCAGGCTCATTTGCTCTTGTGCCGGAGAAATACAACAACTATCTGGTCTCCACACAGGTGCAGCTCTTCAACATCAATCAGAACCTCATCCTGCCCGGTTTTCTGTACTATATGATCTCGCAGCCTGGCTTCCTGGCGTCGCTGGAATCCATGGATCTCAGTACCGAAAACTGGAATTACACCTTCTCAAAGCATAAGATCTCCGTCCCCTCCAAGGCTGAACAGCTCAAGTTTCTGGAGTTTTCTGAGAGAACGGAAAGAAGCCTGAGCGCTGCGATGAGGTGCAAGGCCCAGGCTTACGAATCTTTACAATCATTGCTCTGCGAACACATACGGGAGGCCTGACGGCCTCCCGTACTTTTTATTTGAATTCCATAGGTTTGAAAAACATGTTGTTGTCTTTCGCGAACTGTTCGGCGACACTGCCCGGCTTGCCGTGAATGATCAGCACATTTGCCCTGCTGAACACTCTTCTGCCGATCTCGGTCACTTGCGGAGGAATGACAATCTCATACAATTGCGGGCAGTCTCTGAACATGCCGCTTGGAATGTGCGTTATGCCCTTCGGCCAGACCACCTTGTTCACACCGCACCGAAGGAATGCGTCACTTCCGATCTCACTGACCGTGTCCGGAATGCTGAGTTCGATCAGTTTCCCGCAGTTTGCAAAGGCATCCTCTCCGATCTTTTCTAGCCCATCTCTTAGGACAACGTTTTTCAGATTACTGCATCCCTCAAATGCGCTCGCTCCGATTTCTGACACCTTTGAGAGACTGACTTTTGTGACTCCTGTATTACCCTTAAATGCCTCGGCTCCTATTTTATGGACCATTTGGGGAATTCCGACCGTCTTGGAAGCCCCTTTATATGAAACCAGCACATTATCCTGTATGGAGTATTCCACGCTTGGATCATAGAGATAGAATTCTTCGTCTTGCTGGAATATGTACTTTTCATTCTCCCAATCTCTCGAAAAAGGAAACTTATAGAGAAAGTACTTATAATTTCTGGAATTGTCATAGCATTTTGCTATTGCCGGATTGTATTCTGCATACCGAACCTTAAAATCTTTGGTCGGATCTTTGTAAAAGGGCCAGCAATATGATTCCGACGTTACCTTATAAGTCTCTGCATCGATGTCCATATAATATGGTGCCAACCTGTTATACGTTGTCAGGCACGAGAACCCGCTCTCCTTATAGCCTACTCCTGCCTGTTTAATATTTCCACTTCTATTCATCTCCAGCACAAAGCCGACTGCTTTCAGCATCGGAAACTCTTTGAGCAGTGCCTGGTCGCCAACATTGGTCAGTAAAACAGAAAAGCCCTCCAAAGGATTAAAGATATTCTTCGAAATCTTTGTGGGTGTAAGTTTCACACCATGTTTGTTTTCCACATACGCAAGCAGGCGAAGGATCTCTTCATCAGGTCCTCTAAAGGCAAAGTTCTTCATGAGAAAGAACTGTGATCCCAAGGCCTTAATGCTTTCTCCGCCGTCTGCATATACTTTCTGGTCCTCTTCAGGAAGACAAACGCCTGCATATCCCATATTTCGCTCCAGTTTATATACCTATCACGATTCCATAAGGTTCTTTCACAGACAGATAAGGATTATTATTCGGTGAGTTATATCCCATAATGACCCACATGTTCCGATAAGTTCTCGGCTTTGGTATTTCGCCTTCACCACCGCCATCCGTAAAGTAGATGAGTAGGGCGTCTCTGAAATACCGGTCCTTGTTGATATACTCGATAACTGGTGAAAATCTCGTTCCTCCTCTGCCTTTTACAGATTTTTGTACTTCAGCTCTGTTTCTGGCCCTGTACACTTTCTGGATCACGGCATCACACTCGATGATCGTCAGTTCATACTTCTTCTTAGAAAGAATCGCAAAAATCTCATTAAATACACGGCTGATCGTATCATCGCTCATCGAGCCGGAAGTATCGATTGCCACAACGATCTTCACCATTTTCTCGTTCATCTTTCCGGAAAGGTCAAATCTCTCCGGTTGCCGGCGGTTCAGCCTCATTCTGGTTTTTCTATAATCTGCACTTATGGTTCCGACATATTTTTTCAGGATTTTTTCCCAGCTGATTTTTGCTGGTTGATTAAAGAATTTGACCTGAGAGATGAATCCGGCAGGCATGAGGCCTCTGGCCTCTGTGCTCATCATCTCATATGCTTCATTAACGAATTCTTTGGCCAGTTCCTGTGCCGCCTCCGGATCCGAGCCGCACTCCCATTGATGGGTAGACACATCCCCACAGTTATTCGCTGTGACGATCTCATCATCCTGCCCTTGCTGACCGTCCTGCCCGGTTTCTTCCCCTTGCCCGCTGCTTGAGCCCGAGCCCGATTCCTGTTCATCTTTCTCAGCAGCCGCGGAAAGAGCATTATTAAGCGGAGAAGACGCATTCTCCTCATCCTTATCATTGATCAGATCAAAGTAATACTTGTAGCTTTCATACGGCCGGACGTTGTTCAGATTAAATGTCTTTGCAAATGCTTTTGAATCAATACAGCCGTCCGGGAATGACATATATGCCAGTTTATGCCTTAAGATGTCATCATTCAGTCTGTCGTTGACCGATGCGTCTGCCGCATAATTGAATCGCATAAAGATATCCGGATTATTCTTCGGATTCTCTTTGATCATCTCAGCCGGATGATTCAGTATTACATGCTCAATTTCATGACAGATGATATAAATGATCTCTTTCAAAGAGAACTTACATAAGAGCAAAGGATTGGATATGAATACCGGCGGATACTCATTCAATACAATTCCTGCAATCGTATTCGATCTGAAGTCAACCTTAAAAGACATATTCATGAGGAAATACCCGTAATATGTCTCACGTTCAGATATCAGAAACAGTTTCAGCAGCTCCATCAGTTCCAGATAATCTTCCTGAATGTTCTCGAGGCTATTGATGTCTCCGCTCTCAACTTTTCTGATATTGACTTTAATTCTGTACAGAAGAAGTATGACGTCCGATCTCTGCATAGGATCACCTGTCAATGGCTTTTCGTGATCTTCTTTCTTGTATCATCTGACAGATCCAGCATCTCAATCAGTTCCTCTTCAAATATGTCGAAAAGGAGCTCCATCATGCTGTTGCCTTCGTTTGTGTTCATATTTGCCAGATTTTGCGCAAACAGTAATTTTGTTGAAGAATCCATTTTGCTGACAAGAAGTGCAAGCTGGGCTTTATTGACCTCAAATCGGTTCTTGTTCAGCATCATAAATTCCAGATTCTCTTTCAGGTAACTTAGAACATTCTCATTTGTCTGCACCTTTTTCGTTGCGGCTAAGGTGCTATACAGTTCTCCCACCTGCGTAAGCTTGGCATCGTCATCAAAGATTTCTTTTGCGCTCAATGCTTTCTGTTTCTTGACCAGACTGGTGAAGAACATTGTGGCAACCGTCGGACCAAGCTTGTCCGACACCAGTTCTTTCAGATCTCTCTCAACAATTTTCGGATCGTTCTCTTCTTCGGTAAAGAAAACCGAACCGGCCTCTGCACTCTTAAACAAAGTATCGACCATGTCCCACCCTCGAGGCGACGGAGTAGGTTTTTCTTCATCCTCAAGCTCTCTGGACTGTTCCGAAAGCATCTTGGGGTTATCATTGATGAATCTCAATATGTCTTCTGAAATACCTGTTGCTTCTCCATAACGAAGCCATTCCTTCGTATTTTCTCCCACTTTAATCTTGATGAAACGGTCTAGCTGGGCCGGATCCATTTCATTGGTCGCATAGACACTGTTCTGAGTGCTGGGGTTCATCGCTCCAACAAAAAGCACCCACCATGGGAACTCATAGCCGTTCACACTTCTTGTAAGGAGGATGTTCATCAGTTCTTTATACACTGTATTCTCTGTACGGTTGATCTCATCGATAAAGATAATGACGATCTTCACCTTTCCGGATTTCAGTGCTTCAATCTTTTCTGCAGCGGAAAGATCATTCATTGCGTACAGATTCTCATCACCGGAAAGCGCCGAATCCGTAGAAACGGTCCTCCCGGCTGCTTCGAACAGTCTTTTCTCTTCGCTCTGGATCCGATCAATTGCATAATATGGCAAAAAGCGGAACTTTGTTTTGCCATTTTCATCCTTGTACTGATAGGGAAGCCCAGTGATCTCGCCTTCTTTCAAGGTGCCACCTTCCACAGTGATGCACACTCCACTGAGATCATCCGCGATGCTTTTGATCATCGCAGATTTTCCAATACCGTGCTTACCGGACACCAGCGGCGTAAGCGCCAGGTTTTTCTTGTCTGTCAGGATATTTGCCAGCAGAACTCTCTTGATCAGTCTTTTCGCCACGTTGATCGTAATCATATCCTCACTCCTTTAATTCTCAGGAAAGTGTCAAGCTTCTTCGAGCGTTTCTCTTTTGCTTTCCACGAATTCTTGCTCTTGGTCAGCACGAGTTTGGTGTTCAGATCTGCAAAATGTTTCATAAAGAATTCTTCTGAGAACTTCTGATTGATGACCAATGTCCCATGATCCAGTACGTCAAAGTATTTTTCCAGAAACTCCTCTGAGAACTCTCTCTTCCTAAGGAGTTCATTTCTCTCACGCTCATTGAACTCATTCATATTCTGGTCAATGAATTCATTCGTCACAAAACTTGTATTGGCGATATACTCTGAAAACCGCTTTGCAGGATCCGCCATGGTCCGCATCTTCATAAGTTCTGCTCTGAATGTCTCTTGCTTGTTCATGGCCGGTTCAGGCACTACGGGCTCCGGAATGACGACGACCGTTTCCTTCTCGCTCTGTATCAGTCTTGACGTATGCACCTTCTTCGCCTGATAGGCTTTCTGCATCTCATTATCCTCAAGATCATGAGTCAGCCTCCAGATAATACGCGTACATTCTCTCCTGTAATCACCGGAATAATCGCCAATGGCCAGTTCTTCCTTGATCATCTCAAGATCCTCTTTGCAGAGTTCGTCCGCGTCGTTCTGAAGCATCATTAAGATATCCATCTTTGCACGCTCCTTAGATTACTGCATTGTGTAATGTTGTGACCATTTTCTGGACATCTTTTGCCTTTTCCGGGCCGAAAAGCTGGAAGATATCGGTATTTTTAAACGGCTCGACACTGATGAGATCGGTGATCTTGATATCTCCGTTCACCTTCGTGTATTCGATCATTTTCTCCATAAACGCATATTGTTCCTCAGTCAATTTGTCTTTAGTGAAGAAGCTTCCAAACTGAGTTGAGATTGCACTGTCACTGATGCCGATTTGTGAACGGATGAACGGAACCAGCTCCTTGTTCCCTGACCACATAGCGAAGTCCACTGGGGTTCCAAGTGTTTTTGTAAAGGTATCTGTCAGCTTCTGTTTCTCGTCTGCTGTCAGAGGTTCCAGGTTGCTGATCTTTGCTATGACCGGATCTTCTGTGGCAGCCAGGTATTCTGCAGCCCTTTCGGGATAACTCTTTATATGAGAAGAACCCGTATCAACGCTTAGCGCACTATTCTTTTTTGGCTGCTCAAGTTTGTCTTCTATATCAATAACAAATGTTGTTTCGGCGTCCTTCAGGTAAACCATCAGATCCCGTAATTCCTTCCGGACTGTTTCCGTCTTTTCCAAAGAGAAATCATCCAGTACATATTTCCCTTCTTTCATGCCCCAAATCATTTTTTCATGCTTTTTCACGTCTTCTATTTTCATCTGCTCCAGAAGACCATTCATGATCTTGTCCAAGTATGTCGTAGCTTTAACAGCTCCGAAACGAAGATCCTGCATGGTCCGTTTTCCCTTTTTGGGCTGACGCTCTGCAAGCCATATGCCTTTTTCTTCAATGCCGTACATCAGGAGATCAAATGCTCTCACTTTCGCATTTGTCCCGTCTGCATGGAGAAACTTGAACACATGCTCATTGATCTCATCCAATTTCTTCCTCGTCAAGAGATCCCATTCCTCTTCCACACGATATTTGTTGATGTACGGGAGGTTGTACTGAACATCCAGTTCATCATTGTTCAATGATCTGACCGTGGTTATCAGATCCCGGAGCAGTTCTTCTCGGTATTGTTTGTCGTATTCCGAAACACTTGGTTCATGCGTCTGAATATAGTAACTGATGCTCGCCTTATATTGGGCAATCTGCTCTGTTGGATTGTGCAAGCCAAAAATACTTGCGAAGTCTATATCTGCCCCGCTTCCGTCTACCGTGCTCCAGGTTGCTCTTTGGGAGAAAAAGCTGCAGTTATCAAAATAGTCAAAAACAAAGAATCCCTTTTTGTCCAGTCCCGGTCCATAAAGGTCTTTCGACAATCTTGTTCCGCGGCCAATCATCTGCATGAATCTAATCTTAGACCATGTACTCTTGAAGAAAACCAAATTGACAACATCCGGTATATCGATGCCGGTTTCAAGCATTTCAACACTGACAGCGATCCGCAGACCGCTGTTGCGATCTTCAAGTTTATCTATCAATGCATATCTTTCTACTACCTGACTGTCGATCAGTTTACAGAAATCCGGACCGTATCCGGTAAACATTAGGTTAAACTCCTCGACAATCACCGTGGCTGCTTCATGACTCTCTGCGAAAATAATGGTTTTTCCAATCGTGCCATCACTTAGTTTCAGTCCATTCGTCATCAGATCATTGAGCATTTCCCGAATAGTGCCTCGGTTGATCACTATTCTGGAATGCTTGCCTCTTCCATTAAGCAGCTGTCTGAATGTGCTGATCTGATCTTTCGTATAGTTATCTGAGAGGGAATCTTCAATTTCATCAATCTCCTGCTTAGTCAAATCTTTATACCTAAAGCCTCGCTTAAGAACCTCTGTGGTTCTGTCCTTGATCGTGAACGGAACGAGGTAATGATCCTTTAACGCATCCTCCAATTCATATGCATAGTCCGGTTCCGGCTTCGGTAAATGGAACACTTCATATGAGCTCTTGCTCTGTTCGTACTTGGGCGTCGCTGTAAGACCCAGCATTAAGGCGTCAAAATAATGGAACAGCGAGCCATACTTCGAAAAAATTGAACGATGTGCTTCATCTACGATTACCAAATCGAATCTTCCTATGCCAAAACCTCTTGTTTCGGCATTGATCAGTTTGATCATTGTTTGGTATGTTGAAAAAATAACTTTAGCATTCGCGTTTCTATTCAGACTCTCCCCTGTAAACACAGAAGTTGATAATTCCGGCAATAGCTTCTTGAAATTCTTCTGCGCCTGCCTCACGAGGCTGGTCCTATCCGCCAGAAACAACACACTTCTGACCCAGCCATAGCGGATCAGTACGTCTACGATCGAGATGGCAACGCGTGTTTTTCCTGTGCCGGTAGCCATCACGATCAGAGACCCTCTACGCATGTCGCTAAACGCATCACATACTGCATGGATGGCTTTTTGCTGATACTTACGATCTGTAATCTCAGGCTTAATATCAATTTTGTCTAAAGGTTTTCTTCCTGTCCGATACTGAACCATCCGTTCCAGTTCCTGCAACGTATGGAAGCAGAAAACTCTTCTCTGCGGATAACCCATCTGATCGATGAAATTGATCATATATCCGTTGGTATAGTAGATCATGGGAAGATGACCATACTTGGCTTCCAGTTTCGCAGCCACACGGTTTGCCTTTTTTCTCCCCATGATCGGGTTTTCTTTTGTTTCTGAATACTCAATGATCGCCAGCGGTTTCCCGTCTCTGCCATAGAGGATATAGTCCATTTTGTCGGTGGCATCGATCGTGATGTTTTTGCCGGCGCTGAACGGTTTGGCATGGTTATCCACTCCGATGATCGGCCAGCCTGCTTCGCGGAGACAAGCGTGGATAAATAACTTTCTATTCTCTTCGGGATCTCTTTTATAGCTTACATTGAACGTGGTGTGGCGCATCGTTTCAGCGAACTCTGCGACGATCTGATCATCAACAACGACCGGAGCATTTGCCTTGTTCACTTCCTGTACGGTGACTTTGACCGGAGCGGCGGCAGGCGCAGGCTTCTTGGGTACCTCAAAAACCGGATAATCTTTAAGGATCTTCAGGGTAATGAACAGTTCGCCCACAACAAACAGCAGCGATTCAAGGACTTCCAGGGCTTCCGTTTCCGTTCCCTTTTCTTCATGAACTGCCGCGTTGCAGACTTTACGGATATAGTGCATTTCATTCAGCACTTCCCGGTCATTGATGTACTGAATGAAGCTCGGATCATCCATCAGATCTTTGATGCCGCCGTAGGGATCAGCCTCGCCAAGAGCTGTGCGATAGATAAACTTCACGCAGAATTCCAAAGCATTACGCGAATGCTTCATGCTGTGCGTGGGGACACTATAGACGTATTTTTCTGCCTGACTGCAAGACTGATACAGCCCCGAAAAACCAGTGAGATCTTTCAAAAACTCAAAGTTCATACGGATTCTACCTCTTCTTTACGGATGTCTGAGGCCTAAAAAGATGACCCTGGTGAAAGCATACTTATCCACGTTACAATTAGTTTATTATTGTACTTGTTTTTGTCCGGTTTTTCAAGAAGCCATCGGCCTTGACCCATCAAAAAGCATCCCTTGCCCAGAGGCGCGGGATGCTTTATTTCTGAACTCAGGAGAATCTGAACTTCGTCTGCCCTTTACACCATCGCCACCTTGATCTCAAATTCTTCTCCCTCGCCCTCTTCGATCATCATGAGGCGAGCGTCTTTATGGGAGTAGTCGACCAGATTTGCCATGAGGCCGAACTGATTGGTTGACAGCCTGCGGAGTTCTTTGAACAGCTCGATAACGCGCTGGGCTTCTTCATTTGTACGGATGGTCAGGTTGCTCAGATAGAACTCATAGATGTCTTCATCGTCATATGTATCGAAGGACATGTCATTTTCCTCGCAGAAAGGCTCGAAGGCTTTGCATGCCGCGATAAATGCCGGATCGGCTTCGGCGCCGTTCAGCTTGACCGATGCCGCAATCGGTGTATCTTGTGCAATCCATTCCCCGGATGGCACATGCGTGGTTTCTTCGAAGGAGACCTCTCCGTTATAAGTCTTGCCGTCCTTGGTACCGTAGGCGTACAGGCTGCCGCAGCCTTCGCCGCTGTCCGGGCGATACCAGGCGGAATAGAATACTGTGCTCCAGTCGAATTCATCATGACGTTCTTCAATAGTTTTCATGAGCGCAAATGGTCCCATATTCTCATAAGGAGTCCAAGAGCCTCTCCAGAGATACTCTATCTCTAAATCCACATCACTGGAATCATCGATGGCATTGAGGATCTTCTTGAATTCCGGTGTTACTTCTGCGCCTTCATACTGATAATCCTTGCCATCGGCAGTCATTTGAAGTCGATATATCTTCGCTTCATCCAGCAATATGAGGCCGGCAAGCGCAGCCAACTGTACCTTCATCACATCTGCCGCGATATATGCTCCATCGACCGCATCTTCTTTTCCCGTAAACTGAAGGTGTTCCTTCACGTCATAGTATACGCTCATTTTAAGCTCCTTTTCCCGCCCGAAGCGCTTTGTTTTATGGTTTCATTATAGCGCTTTCCGAGCACATTTCAAGGGCTCATCTTAGACGTGGGAATACCGCTGAAACCCGCATAAATACTGGGAAAACAGCCATTATTCCGAACGATTTTGCGTGTAAATAAAGTCCCCTTTTCCTCCCCTCAGCGGGCCTCCCTGAAAGCCCCGGTTTCTCTCCGAAAATGAAACCGCCGGCTGATCGCTCAGCCGGCGGCTTTTCATTGATCAGCCCTCACGCACAAAGCGCCTCAGGCCGGTTCCGTAAAAAATGTTTAAGTCCGCGTTGCTTCGCGCTTCGCGCTCTCACAACGCGCCCACATTCCGCACTCTTGTGGAGATAAATCTCCACTTCGCGCTCCATGTGGGTCACGCCAATAAGTCTTTCCTCCACTGGAACGCAAGCGTTCCGTGGCGTCAGACTTTTGGCGCAGACTTATTACATTTCCTTGATCGCGGCCTGCGCGGCGGCAAGGCGGGCGATCGGGACGCGGAACGGGCTGCAGGACACATAGTCCAGGCCGATCTGGTGGCAGAACTCGACGGAGGTCGGGTCGCCGCCGTGCTCGCCGCAGATGCCGACGTGCAGCTTCGGGTTGACCGGACGGCCGAGGGTGACGGCCATCTTCATCAGCTTGCCGACGCC